>Ga0247782_1000105_pt1 | contig 116148 bp, 95 predicted proteins | sample UWRJL019104C5_FD_179928 | JGI IMG/M metagenome (GOLD analysis project Ga0247782, IMG submission 179928) | Plant litter microbial communities from Arlington Agricultural Research Station in Wisconsin, United States - UWRJ-L019-104C-5 | ecosystem: Environmental > Terrestrial > Plant litter >... | reverse complement strand
AAAGACTGGTGGGCCGTCGGCGGGTCACGACTTGGCGCGCCAAGAATACCTGACCAGGGCGCGTTTAATACGCCTATGACCATAGTATGTAGAAATATTCCTGTACATTATGGACTTACTGGTTGCAAGTGCCCTATACACGCACACCTACAGCCTACAGGTAATTACAGGGGAGATCCTTGTATCCGTGCAGCAAGTACAGCTGTACTCAAGTCCATTTACTCACTTACCTGCAACCATAGTACTTAGTTGCATGCCTTACCTATGTACATGTACCTTACTAGGCACACATTGGATATTTCACATCTCTAGACAGCCAATGTGCAGAAGTGCCATTTTCATTATAGGCAGGAGGCACTGTCTTGTCGGCAGACCCAGGTCGCATCAACACAATATATGTAGGGCAGGGATACCTATCAACGTCACGCTTGTAGTTGGAGGTGTTTCTCTTTCTATATTCAGGCGAGTGCAAATGCCTCACAAGCCACTTTTATCAGGTGTTTCAGGTTCCACCGGCGCCCGTGGGTTACGCGGATTGAAGTACTGCGCCACAGCTGAAACAGCGGGACGATTACTTAGACGTCACAGAACCGCCTTCAGAAGACCCCGCCCTCACGGGACGCCGTAAACTCGCTGACCCCGCTACCGAAGAAGACCATTTCAGTACAAACAGGAGTAGCAGTCTTGACCGGTTTCCTTGCTCAGAAATGGCTACAGAATTGCAAAAGGCTAGACTGGCCTTCATTGGCAGTGGTAACAGTGAGTGACTTCATTTATTTCGCGCTATCATTCTGCGAGCTGTGACCTGGCGCGTTTAATATATATAGCTCGTCCATTTAGAGATTTTGTCCGAAATAGGAATTACTGGGTGTCGACGCTGACGCCAAATGGTGTATAGTGGCCGCCGCCATCATCGGCGGCCTTGCAGCCAAAGGCATCGACAAGCAGAACATCTGCGTCTCGGCGCCGTCGGAGGTCAATCGTAAGAAGATGGAGGAAACCGGGGTGCGCACAACGGCGTCCAATGTCGAGGCATCACAAGATGCAGACTTGCTCGTCATTGCCGTCAAGCCTCAAGTCACTAAGACTGTCTGCCAAGAGCTGGCCTCTGCGTGGGCTCAACGCTCGACCACGCCTCTGATTATCTCCATTGCTGCAGGTATCACGTTGCAGAGCTTGAAAGACTGGTTGAAGCTCGCCGACGGACGCGTACCACACATCGTCCGTGTCATGCCGAATACACCCGCCTTGGTGGGCGAGGGTGCATCGGGTCTATACGCAGACGACAGTGTATCGTCGACCGAGAAGGACCTCGCTGCTTCACTTCTCACCAGTGTCAGCAAGATTGCGGAATGGGTTGATTCTGAGCAGCAGCTCGATATCGTTACAGGACTTTCTGGTATACACTACAACCACCCCTTCAATGTCCTCGACTCATAAATGCCTTTGCCGATTCTAACCGTTTTATCAGGATCTGGCCCTGCATACTTCTTCGCCCTGGTAGAGCATTTGATCGAAAGCGCAACGAATCTAGGGCTTTCCCGGGAGCAGGCTACTCGTCTAGTGAAGCAGACTTGTCTAGGTGCTGGCGTCATGCTGGCCAACTCGTCCGAGGAGCCAGCACAATTGCGGAAGAATGTAACAAGCCCCAAAGGCACAACCGCTGCCGCATTAGAAAGCTTCGATGCTTCTAAATTCAAGGATATCGTAGATAAGGCCGTGAGAGCATCAGTTAGCCGAAGTGAAGAGCTCGGAAAGACATTGGGGGAATCATGAGCACTACCCTCATCCACTACTGCTATAACTAGAATCCGAGACTCCCCACAGCACATTGCTCATTTCGAGCACACCGAGAATTAATACAATGAAACAGTTTCATGGCTGAACTTGGAATTTTTTCATTACCTACTCTCATATTGCCTCTCCGCCAATGTGACTTGACTCCCTAAGTCATCACTTGCTCTGTTCACCATACGCCCGACGCCCCGTTTTCTTGCCCTCTACGCTCTCCCTGTGATTGCCGACTCTTGCTGCTCTAAGATAGAGACTTAATATACTCGTCAAACTTAGCAGTTTTGGCAGCCGCCAAGTCTATCGTAAAGTAGCTATGGACGGTATGCTTCGAAATGGAGCTGGCATTGTTGGCAGGCTGCGGCGGCGCCGTGGGAGCCAGCGCGTAGGCAAATCTGGCCGCCTTGTCATTCGGGTTAAGCGCGACCTTTGCGTTATCCGCCGTCCAGCTACTGCACTGTCTGCAGAGCGTCGTCAGGGTCCAGTGCGTAGAATTGACCCCTGAGCCCTTCAGGACCGTATAAGTCGCGTTTGGATAAGAGACTGGTGGCGTGCGAGCACTGTAGTTCACCAGTTAGTGATATTTTCCGCCATCAGAAAAAAAGGGGGTGGGGATGTGAAAGAAGGCAGGAGTTGAAATTATTGATCGCATACTCAGCCCAGCGCGAAGACACTACGGTCGTGTTTCCGTTCGCCCAGGCGACGGTTAAGGGGTTCTTGGTCATCTTGCCGCCCCAAGCGATGGCGGCCCATCCCGCTACAGCCTTAGGTGCTACTAGCTGTAGCAGCGCGTCAAACGGATCTTTTTCGACGGCCGGTAGCGCGATGCGTACGGTTAGGTCGCCGGACTTGGTCTCCGAATAGCAGACACTCGTCGCCGCATCACAGTACTGGGCTGCGCTAACGACTCCCGTAAGTGCCAGGGCGGCGGTGTATAGGACTGACAGAAGGCCCATTGTATGCCAAGGAGATGTTGAGAACACGTAAGTTTAGCTGGCCTGATGGATTACTAGACAGAGGAATGCAGTAGATCCAAGAAAGCTATCAAGCCAGTTCCATGACTGTCCTTCTCCTCTTGGGGGGATTATATCCATCGTGTAAGAAGTCTTGAACAACAGCCATGACAAATCCGTTCGATGCCATTCGCTCAGTCATTCCGCCCCTTTAATATTGCCCGCGAAAGAACACTGGCTACCGCCCTTCTCGGCTGATGTGGTCGAAATCCGTGACGATTTGATTAGCTAGTCTAAGGTAGGGGTTCATATTTTTACGAGAAATCTGCCAGATCTGCATTGAAGTAGCAATTTCGGCAATCGTTGCTGTATATCTTATCTCATTTAGAGAGAGTGTTTCGTATATACTTAGGGATGTTTTCCTATTAAAACACTGTCAGTTTCTATCACCTCGCCTTGGCACATACGTTATGTAGTAGTAGTCGGAGCATCTGATATTCCAGGCTAAATGTGGGCTATCAACGAACTCACTTTGGATCACTTAATTCAAAGCAATATGATCGCCAATCAGAAGGCCAATAGAAACATGGATCTTATGCATTATACTATCACTCGCCACTGCCACAAAGCCAGCCGTCCCGCTGTCAAGCATGATTTGGTTGTTCATTGTTGCTTTCTTTCTTTCACCCTGATGGGTCATGGGATGGATCTGAATATGAGATCTCCTCAGTCACAATCGTCGATGTGAATAGTATAGCTTAGCAGAAAAGGCACTCTCTATAGCTTGTAAAGGTGATATAGCCTTGCTATGCGATTGTGGATGAGTGACCACTTAGCTAGAATACTACCACTACCTAGGTAGAGGTGACCCGATCTCAGTCACTTAAGCTTATAGGAGGGAGCTAAAGAAAACTTCAAGTTCAAACTGCCATGGGACCAAGAATAGGTGCCTTATGCCGGAAAAATATGAGTTCGCAACGGCGCTAGTCCGGTCTTAACCCTCGTTCCTAGGTTCCCATACTACATGTGTTCGAAGTGAGGTCATCACCATACTTCCGTATCTAAGAGAGCAGGTTATGTAACCTTGCACTGGAGCCATACACGGACAGTGATACGTTACACTCTGAAGTGAAATGCGATGAGCTGGCAAAAGAGGCTGTCGTGCTGAGCGGTATATGAGTACTGATACCAAGGGGGCTCTTCGGGTAGACAGGACATCAGGGATTGTTTTACCGATCAAGACATTGTCGAGCTACATCTCATCTGCCTGCATAGCATGACAAGAAGCGCTTGTAGGCTTATTTAACCCACAAAGATACTCATGATAATTGAGGCTTCATAGATACCCCCACTCATCACTTCCGAGAAAAAAGACCACGTTACAATGACAAATACTATTATCACTGACGTTTCTAAATAAGAAGCACTGTAGTCCGATACGCATTCATTCATCCTCTACGAAGCCTCTTACGGCGGCCACTCAGTCTACCACGGTTAGTAGCATGTGACATATTCCTCACCACTTGCAGTCGTTACATTCCGCAGAAGGTTCCAACACCAAGAACGAATCAGCCAGTACAGATTAATAGGGTACATCATCTAATTGACAGGCATGTATATAACTAGCAACATCCTTGTCTCCCGCCTTTGCCGTCTCCCCGTGTCAATATACGTGAAGCCTGACTTTGCCCGGCGTTGGTTCTCTTGAAATAAGGAGACCTAATGTCTTCTGGGGGGTTGTACATGTCCATATCAAATGGGAAGGGGGATAAAAGAATGCTGTGGCTTGGGTCTGCAACAGGGATGTGGCTCAGTCGCACACTTTCCTTCCCCACGTAACTTTCGGTTCGTCAATCGAGGTGGGGCACACACAAGATAATTTTGTGGGGTTCCCTTTTAACAAATTCAATTTCGCCGCAACAATCGCAAAGGCTTCATTTTCCTCCTCTTCTGTAACCAACGAACGCAGTAATCCACACCATTAGAGTATATCTACTGGAAGACTGTCAACATGTCTAAAATCACAGTCGGTTAGTACTTTAAATGTTTCCTTCTTGGGCTCGGACGAAAATGCTAACCCGTTGCAATAGCCGGAGTGCGTTCCCAGATCGAGGAGCTCCTCGATTACTCCCTCAACACCAAGAAGAGAAACTTCCTCGAGACCGTCGAGCTCCAGATCGGCCTCAAGAACTATGACCCTCGTATGTCGAAGCTGCGAACTCGAGTTACCCGAATACATATCCTAACGTCGTGATGCAGAGCGTGACAAGCGTTTCAGCGGCACCATCAAGCTGCCCTCGATCCCCCGCCCCAACATGGCCATCTGGTAGGTCACTCCCGCATTTAGCAACGAGCGTAATACGAATGGATGGTTAACGGCTATGGTGTAGCATTCTCGGTGACCAGCACGATATCGACCGTGCCAAGCACGGCGGTGTTGACGCCATGTCCGCTGATGATTTGAAGAAGCTCAACAAGAACAAGAAGCTGATCAAGAAGCTCGCTCGCAAGTACGATGCTTTCGTCGCTTCTGAGACTCTCATCAAGCAGATCCCCCGTCTCTTGGGTCCCGGTCTGTCCAAGGGTAAGCACCATCAATTTCTATCTTCGTACATCAACTAATAAATTTGCCTTCTACAGCTGGCAAGTTCCCTACCCCGGTCTCCCACGCCGACGACCTCACCGGCAAGATCAACGAAGTCAAGTCCACCATCAAGTTCCAGCTCAAGAAGGTTCTTTGCATGGGTGTCGCTGTCGGAAACGTTGGCATGACCCAGGAGGAGCTTGTCGCCAACATCATGTTGGCCATCAACTACCTCGTCTCGCTGCTGAAGAAGGGCTGGCAGAATGTTGGCAGCCTGACCATCAAGGCTACCATGTCGCCCCCCCGCCGTCTTTACTAAACGGTTTTCACAAGAGGATGGAGGATGTAGTACTGGTATTACCGGCAATTTGGGATGATGCGTCCTGACACCATAGATGCTAGAAAGTCAATATACACGAACCTCCCTCACCATTTTCAAGTGGTTTGTCGCATCGTAATATGAAATTGAACGGATTGTAGCAGTGAATTTTATTGCAGCGATGAGATTGTATGAATTGGTAATTGCTACTACAAGGGCTCTCTAGTGTAGCACCGACGCAAATAGCGACAGCGACAAAATTTTTCGACATCTTAATCAGTTGCTGTTTTTCCGATTAGATGCCGACGTGTATCCGCCCTGGGGCGGAACTGCAACCCCGTCGCCTTTTCATTACGCAAAGCAAATGCAAAAAAGGTTCTAATCGACGCTGCAATAGAGCGGACGGACTTATCGAAGTATAAACCCAGCGTGTGCCGGATTCCGTCGATAAATCCGACCATATTCCGACAGCATCACAATAAGCGGTCACTTGAATATTGCAAAATATCTATCGGTCAAGCTTAACAAATGTGCCCAACACAAACGTTCTCTAGAACCCATGAAAAATCTACAGAAAACTAGGCACTTCGCGCGAAGAAAAGAAAAGAAAAATGTACGAGGCACCCCACAGTCGCGAACCAAGAGGAATCGTCGTCGGCGGCTGAATAGGAAAGAGCGCCTTACTGGCAAAGTCTGTTATAGGAGGCCGGGAACGGAAGGAAATCCATAGAAAATGAAAAAAATAACCCTCAGCAAGCCGCACGTAGCGGAGCCGCCTTTTGTAGTAATAAATTCTATAACATTTGACGATGTTTAGATTTACTCCTAACTGATGATGAGGAAAGGAAAAAGGAAAAAGAAGGAAGAGAAAATTGGAAGGCCGAGGGAGTTATTTATGCAGACAATGTGTGGGGCTGAGGTGTGTAGATGACAGGTGCAAGCAAGTGCGAACAGATGAGCGCTTGGGTCGGGTGGGGGCGACGAAATTTTTACAAGCGAAAATTTTTTTGTGGCTAGGTTGAATCCACCTGCAAGTAAGTTTCTGTGGCTGGAATGGCATTGACCATTTGAAGTGCTGGCAATGGAGGTGCCCCTGTCCATTCAAGAAGGAACTTGAACGGACCTTGAGCTGCCCAGGTGGTAATTGAGAGGTGTGAACATCCATAGATGCCATACCACACGATACATTGTCTTCCCTAATGTTTGCATCTAATCTCATGTTTGTCTCCCCCCGTGCCTCTTCTAAACGCTTGGAACCGATTCACAACTGTTCGATATCGAGAGTTGCGAGGTTGAGAAGATTGAGGAAACATGGGAAAAGGTAAAATGTCCTGTTGGTGTTGAACTTATGTAGCCTATTCGAGGTTCTTTTCTATCTCTAAGAGGTAATATTCTATGTATATCGATTCTGACGCTTCTCTATACTGGTTCGACACGTCTTGCTATTTACCTAGCCCAGATACGTAGGTAGCCATGCATGATGTGGCACCTGCGACCACTAATATAGGTGTTCCGTATCATCATCTTTTCATTGTGAGATTTTAATAAATCGGCCTCGCATTTCTCATTATCATCATGTAGGCACCTATCATTTCCATCACATCTTAGGCGTAGCAGCCAAGTATCCTTCCACAACAGCCGCCATCAACCTATTGGCGATGGCAGTCTGGGGCGGTATACGGAGCTTGCGCTTCTCCTCCTCGGGCACTGCGTCGCCAAAGGGGACAGAGCCGTCCTTCATAGCCTCCCGGACCTCGTCGAAGGTGTACCACCTCGCGTCCTCGAGCTCCGGGTCGTTGCCCAGGTCGATGGTCTCGCCGTCGGGTGTGGCCTGGCCTATGGCGCCGATCATCAGGTTCGCCGGGTACGGCCAGGGCTGGGAGCTGTGGATGACAACGCGGCCCACGCGGACGCCGCTCTCCTCCCACGTCTCGCGACGCACCGCCTCCTCGATAGACTCGCCAGGTTCCAAAAAGCCTGCTAGCGTGCTGTACCAGCTAGGCGGGTACCTCTTCCCTCGCCCGAGCAGCAGCTTCGTACCGTCGGACGACACGATCGCCATGATCACCGTCGGGTCCGTCCGCGGGAAGCTGAGGTTGCTGACGCCGTGCCGCGTGGGGCAGTCGGCGCGCTTATTCGGCTCGCCGCGGTTGAGAGCACCCGCCATATCCGTTGGTGGACACACGCGTTTCATGCCGGCGTTAATGGACATGGTGCGCTCCCCGCAGCTGGCGCAGAAGGGGTTCCGCGCGTTCCAGTCCAGAAGTGCGCGCGCTTGAGCGTATATTGCAGCTGTTATAGTTATTAGTCCTGTGATCACACAGTATGAAAAATGACGTTCTTAGTCACCTTCAGGGGCATTCAGAGTGAGCAGTCTGGCACCCGGAACGAACGACACTCCATCCCTAGTCTTGACCGCATCAATGACGGCCTTCGCCTTCTCGGCAATCGATCCCTTGGGAGTCACATCGATAGCAAAGTACGGGTTGCCTTTATAATCGCGGTATTGAAAATCGGTCTTCTTTTCGTCTAACCCGAGGAATAGGATGATAGGCTGCGTGATATCGGAGTTGAAATTTCGGATCTGCTCCTCCTCCGTTGGGCCGAAGGGGTCCGACCCGGTTAAGGGCGCGACGTCGTCGCTGCTAACATAGGCGAGGTTCTGGGTGTCCTTAGCCAAGGGGGAGTAGTTATCCATGAGCAGGAAGGACGTCTTGGGGTAGGCGAAGGCGGCCCTCAGGAAGGCGCGGTCCGTCCGTAGGAATGACACCCGGTTCAGCGGGCTGCCGGAGAAGTAGTTGGTGACCTCGCGGCCGAACTTGCGTGACAACATCGAGTCGCCTGCGGCGAGGAGCGGTAGGTCCGGGATTGCTGTACTCATTACTGCGACAAGTTACTTTCTCTATTCTAGGTTTCGCTTTTTCTCTATCCTCTATTGCTTTTTGTCTTTCACGGCGCCGAGGTCCCCGGCGGGCTTTGTCTCAAGATCCGTCCTCCAGTAGCGCGTTAAATTAACTTTACTGTAGATAAGGTCAAGATATACTTATTAAGAACTATAAAAGTAATCCTTGGCTTTAAGTGGGAAGTGGTGTGAGATAATGAGACGAAAGGGCCTTATTTCTCGCATTGGAGATGCTTCTTTTTATTAGGTCGGGTTATAGTGGGTGCGGTGGGGTCCTTTCTCACGATCTGGGACTGAATCGTTGTTGGTGGATTACCAATCTAAAATAGCCTTCAACTGCGGTAGTTTAAGTCCTTCCTCTACCATGCCTTGGCAACACCGATCTCTAGTGGTAATCATTATTATCGATTCGGCCGTGAAACCATCGGAAAATTTTCGAACTACCATTGAGATAGATTCAATCATCGTCTTGAGATACTGAGATCCTGTGTAGTAATATTGTGTGCCAAGGCGTAGGTTCTACTGTCGAGAATGCTGTTGGATTTGCAATCATATATTACATAGTACAGCATCGTAGGATTGTGTCGAAGCAGTCACGTTAACACATCATGGAGCAACTCCGTCCCTGTTTATGCTTCTAGAAGAAACGACCTAGGTACATACTGCTGTACAGATATACAAGGTAGTACTATATGTAGCAGCCAGGTTCCCCACGATCAGGGTGCAAGTGGGGTGAACATAATTAATACTCTTAACTGTCTACAGATGTACCGTGACCAGGTAGATAGTACCTAGGTAGGTGGTGTTGCGGCCAGCCAGTTATCCTAGGTAAACTAATATTATTTTCCGGGATGCTGTATGTAGTGCGTCATAGCCTTCTAGTAATTACTTGTTGGTAAGTAGGGAGGCAATTTTGTGGATATCGCTGTTATAGTGGGGTATGGCGCCATCGTTTTCAGTATGGTTCCCGCGTAATGTGCCAAATTTGGGTGTAGTTGTTGAAGACGCTTGACCAGTTTTAGCCCGACTAGAGAAGGAAGAAAAAAAAGAGAGAAAAAAAAATTGCCTTCCCATCCCACGTCCCGTTGCCATTTTCAGTTCCAGGGGTCAAGGGGGGACTTCGAAGCAGGCAGGTAAAAGTTTATTTATGGATGACTAGTTCTTGCCCTCGATTTACCAACCTGAAACTTACCAACTACCTACATGAGTGAATCGTGAAAATGTGCCATCAATTCGCAATTCGACTCATCAGCCCATCCGACCAACCCAGCGCCCTTCCCAAGTCGCTAGAGTACATGTTGTAGAAGCGATCCATTACTTTCCTGCCTTTATACTTATAGACTACCCAGTGATCTACACGACTGGATGACATCCGATAGTCACTGACACAGTCAAGATGGCGCCTCCTACGGGACCTTTGAATCTAGACGTTGAAGCAATATCAGGCATTTGCGGGTGAGACGGACTTCTTTCTATACGTCGCAAATATTGCGCTTGTCCTACTAACACTGGGTTCTCTCCACAGTTCTATCTCTATCGCAGCCTGGGTTGTAGTCTTCTCTCCTCAAATCGTCGAGAACTTCCGGCGTGGCTCTGCCGATGGCCTCTCGGTCCAGTTTATAGTAGCCTGGCTCCTGGGTGATGTCTTCAATATCCTTGGCGCCGTCCTTCAGGGCGTCCTGCCCACAATGCTCATCCTCGCCATATACTACGCCATCGCCGACTTCGTCCTCTTAGGACAATGCTTCTATTATAAGGGTTTTACCTGGAAGGACGAAGTTACGCATCCACCGCCCAAATCTTCCAACGACCGTGAAAACGGCCACGTCAGCGGCCATACCAACGCGACGGCCGAACCCCACGAGCGAACAGGATTGTTGGCGGACCATTTCTATGAGCGGGAAAGACGAGGTAGTGGATGGTCGCACCTGTCTCCGGCTGTACCCATGGTGACTGACGCTCCTTCTACACCTCCACCGACTCCGACGAAACTCCAGTCTTTTCTTTGGAACACCGTAGCTGTCCTGATGGTCTGTGTGGCCGGTGTCGTAGGTTGGTTTCTCAGCAGGAATTATTCGAAGAGTCGGCCTAGTGCGCCTCCGAATGACTTCCCAACTCTTGATTTTTGGGGCCAGATATTCGGTTGGCTCTGTGCTGTACTATACCTTGGATCTCGACTACCCCAGATACTCCTCAACTTCCGGCGCAAATCCACGGACGGCGTCAGCATCCTGTTCTTCCTCTTCGCCTGCTTAGGCAACCTGACTTACGTCTTGTCCATCTTTGCTTACGAGCCCGTGTGCCACGAGAAGAGATGCCAGCCCGGGGAGGCCCGCCAAATCTATGGCAAGTACTTGCTTGTCAATGCTTCATGGCTGGCAGGCAGTCTGGGCACTCTACTGCTAGACCTTGTTATATTCGCCCAGTTCTTCATCTATAACCAAGAACGCTTCGACGAGGATGGCAACGAGGCTATTAGCGACGACGAACGTACCATCGATGGGGACGACTGGGATCAACGCCCCTTGTTGGAACGTGCTGGCTCTGGCCTCGCATAAGTTCGGAGCTAGGTTCTGTGTATGCTGTAATTGTCTACGTTTCCGGGTTTCGGGTTACAGAGGGGAAAAAAAAAATTGGGTGTACAGGTGCTCTGGCTCGGCATTAAAAAGACAAATTGACAGGCGGGGAACGGCGCATATTTGGGTGTATTATTTTTTACAGCTTGGAGAGCAGCAATGCATTTCACAGGACAACTGAGATAAAACAAGATCGTAACATTTTTACAGAAAAGATTTATTCGCTCACAACTTTCTTCACCTCCCTCTGGAAATAAGCATCATTAGAGTAGACAAACGGCAGGCTTCGTTCGGTAACATGATCACCATTCCATTCTTACAGATTTGTAAGTGTCTTCTGCGTGATGCTTCTTAGGCTAGTAGTTGCAGAGTAATCCCTGATTTCAAACTGTGCAGTGACATGACAGGGAGTTGCAATTGGTTTGGGCTGCTCAGGTAAGTAGGTATTTCCGAATTACCACAACTGCAGATGTAGATCATCACCACAAACACTCCCTCGAATATTCCCTTTCTTCGATGAGGATGCCCAGTCTTCCTGTCCATCTCTGCGCCATTGCTGTACTGCTTACTACTTGTCGTCGAAATGGCGTGCTAGTCCCGATGAGGTACCTCCGCAAACAATGCGGAATCTTGACTGCAGCGCCAGCAAAGACGACCCTTGCCAATTCGTATTCAACCTACGAAAAGTCATGTAAGTACTGCACCAGGTAGTGCGCGTAGTCGTGATCAGTAACGTGTGACCAACCCAGATGATGCCGCCCATCGAGACTGTCTTAACCGACAATAAATTTGCTTGGCAGGCATAGAATAAACCTCGAACCCGTGCGGAGTCGACGATTTGGGGTAAAATGCCGTAATAACATCGTCTGGTAAGTATAACGTGGGACGAACATAGCATACCTAGCTTGATGGTCAGGTCATGAGATGAGTTAGACAGAAAAATATATAATAAGCTACTTTCCGATCAGTATTTCCAGAGTGAATAGTTGAATGAACAGACATAGCAGATTCGCAAGACACTTCAAATCCCAATCACTGAGACACTATCGTAAGCTCACCTCTTACTCATCTACTACTACACACGATCACGGCCGGATATCTTTTCATACAGCTTCGCTTTTCACCATGATCACCAGCAGCTCTTCCTTCACTCTCCAGGCTGAGCCTAACACCGATATCTGGCGCAAGCCCCCTACGACTAACACATGGAGCGGTAAGTCCATCCATCCATTCATTCATTTATTCATTCGTATCCCTTTCCGCCGCCATGTCATGCCATACCCACCTTGCCCCGCATGAACACCATCCCACCATCGCCAGCCACCACCCCCATCACGACAGCAACAATATCATATCATAAATAGCAAAATAGTAAAAATCAGACACTAACAAAACCGCCCGCAGCACCCATAACGCGCACGTCCACGGGCCCCATCAAGAAGTTCCGCTCCGCGCGCGCCACCTTCTGGGCGCCCTGGACCGAGCGCTACGACCAAGCAGGTCTGCTCCTCGTGCCTCGTCCGGCGTCTTCCACGCCTCCGGTAACGGGGGGTCCGGCGCCGGCGAAGTGGATCAAGACGGGGATAGAGTACTACCAAGGGCAGCCGCAGCTCAGCACCGTGGGGTGCGACCGGTACGCGGACTGGAGCATCGGGCCCATCACTACCGGGCCCGTGGATCCGTCGCGCGGCGTGACCGTCGAGATCGTCCGCGAGATGGACGAGCTCGGCCGTTCCGCGTGGATCTACCAGCTCGAGATCGACCCCGAGACCGGAGAGACTACGAAAAAGGTCGCGCTGAGAGAGATTACCTGGGTTTTCGCGGATGAGGATGCACGTGCGGAGGGGCAAGGAGGGGAAGGCGAAGAAGAAGAGTGGGTTATCGATGTTAGTCCGCTTGTGGCACGGCCGGAGAAGAATGCCGCTGCGCCTTTGACGGTCGAGTTTAAGGAGTTTACGGTTGTTTGGGATGGGGAATAAGTTGGAGAGTTAGGGATGAGGGAGGGGCTGGATGGGCATGGGGTCTGTCTTTGGAGAGGATTAGAGGTATTGGGATTTTAGATATGTGATAGCATTTTCTTTGAATGGCTACATGGGAGTGAATTTAAGATGATACGAAAGTCGCTGGCTGTAGGGGTGTCATTGCCTGGGCTGGGGGACTGAGCGTGTGTTGCGGAGTTGTGTTCCAGGACTCACTTTTATGGTAGATAAAAGTCATTACATAGCAACGCAGACAGTCGAATGTTGACTTGATACATATTTAGGAGTGTTTGAACCGTGAAAATGGCCAACGACACACTAGCGTCAGATGTAGGTCGTGGACAGTTGGGGATAATCTATATATCCTCCGCAGGAACTAATAGTAGTAGTTTACCAAAGTCCTATACGAAACTCGAAGGTTTTCAATGGCGCATCAAGTTAACAAATTGATATGGTTAAGCTATCTCTTCGCCCATGAAAAGAGATTGTCTATGGATAATTCTCTTACAGTAACTACGGAGTAGCATTCATCCTGATATAGAACAGGGCTACAAATAACAGGTTTTCAATCCTAGAACTTCGGATTTGATCGGCACCCATGGCAGCTCAATGCTCAGTGCTCAATGAGAACCTCATAAGATGATTATCCTATAGCACGTCCTTCTCCCGGCACGATTGCTAGATAGTAGAGTGGCATGAATATAGGCTCATTAGTCTCGATTGAGGCGATGAAAGCTTCACTTCGGACGGAGGATGTTTTGGGACGCGGATATTTATTTTTCCCGGGTTATGCCCAAGGCAAACAGGTGTTACTTACCCGCAGCAATACCCATATTCACGAGCAAAATAAAGATGTTCATACTTCTCGCAGGTTTTAAAGATTTCATCGCTTGATTAGGATGTTGTTCATCTGAGTCAACGTTGACACGAATGATAATCGCGGGAGAAGGTTGTTCCGAGCCATTCAGGACTTCGCTCAGATTTTGGGATACATACCGCCTTTTGAGACATGTCGAATAAGAAGTGAGAGAGATATGCAAGAGACAGCTTTCCAAACCGTCGAGTGTTCTGAGACATCTACCTCTTCATCACACAATTCGACGTGAAAACGATTTGTCATTACTTCGAAAAGTCAATCCCACCCAAGCGGTGCATCTCGATTGCCTCTCATGAAGAAGTCGAGATCAACTTCATTAAGCGGTACGTTACATGCAGCATGAAATGCGTTAGGAAAAACTTTAATCTAATGCAGTTCCTAGACATACCACCCTAAATAAGTGAGGATTTCTTCGAAAGAAGAACAAACTAAAAACCAAGATGGCCCCTCGACAAACGGTTCTGCCGCTTGTATATCGAGTCTTCTTCTTAATCATCGAGCCGATATCTGCTCTCGTGGGCGCGTTTTATGCCCACTTCGGGCAAGATGCGTACCTGAGCATGACGCACGCGGAGTCGGCGCCCTCCTCGCCCATCCCACTCGGGACCTCAATCGTCCTGTCGCAGCTCGCGAACCTGTATCTCTTATTCGCTCTCAACGAAGCGCTAGTGCTGCGGTGTACGGGCGATATCACCGTTTGGAAGATGGTGCTCTTCGTTTTGCTCGTGGCCGATTTTGGTCACCTCTATTCGGTGAGCGGGCACGGGTTGTGGATTTACTGGGATTTTACACGGTGGAACGCGATCGACTGGGGGAATGTGCCGTTTGTTTACTTGGGGGCTTCTATGAGAATCGCTTTTCTCTATGGGGTCGGGTTAGGTGGGGGTCAGCGCAAGAGCAAATCTAAGGTTAAGTAATAAGTAAGTAGCACGGCTATCATGATCCATTCGCTGGTTTGACGATGAACGCTTCCACGCGTAGTCGGCGAGCAGAATCTGGCTGCTCTACATCAAATCATGCGGTTCGACACGCCGTATGCTTTGCCGATTCTCTTGACGCATTATCCGCATTTAAGATTAGGCGACTTTAGCAGGATGGTCTTCGATGCTACTGGTGCGCATCATCAGAATTCACTAGGTTAATCAGAGCTTGCGAAGACTCTGAGAGACTGCATTATAGCTCCTACGGGTGCCTTTTTGGGTATAATGTTATAAAATCGAAGATAATCTAGACAATTGAGGTCGTGAATTCACTTGGGGGCATATCACGCTTCAACAACAGTACGAAAGGTACCTGATGTACCTCACACTAGGTATTAGAAACATCACAACCGGATCGCTCTATGGCATTAAGTGATTGGTGGAATATTCTGCACACTTTGAGAAAGGGCCCCAGAGTATGCACGGCGTATCGATAGGTGTGGACCGCGATTTGAAGCCCAAATCGTCGGGGTATCGTACATATCATTGAGACCGCGGATAAAATCGCTTAGGTTTAATAGAAGATGCCCCTCACTGCGCCTGGGTTTGGGGTGGGGGGCCGGCCTGAATATATGTTGCGAGTACCCCTCCATTATCGGTCGCAGGAGAATCGCGTAAAGATACCCTGTCTATTTTCCTACTTTCGCAATTTTTTTCTTGTTTGTCTCGAACTTCTTGTGTAGTTATCAAAAGTAAAGATGTCTAAATACGATCAATATGAGGGCTTCCAAGTCCACTCGCCCGATACGTGGACAACATTTCACAGGAACAAGTTTGACGTGAAGCCATTTGGTGACCACGACGTCGAGATCAAGATTGAATGCTGTGGCGTCTGCTCAAGTGACGTTCATACTATCAGCGGCGGCTGGGGAGACCAGAAGTTCCCCTTAGCCGTTGGCCATGAAATCGTGGGCAAGGCAATTCGTGTTGGCCCTAAGGTCACCCTTATCAAGGAGGGGGAGCGCGTTGGTGTCGGTGCACAGTCGTGGTCTTGCTTAGAATGCCGCCAGTGCAAGAGTGACAACGAGACCTATTGCCCCAAGCAGATGGATACGTTCGGCGCCGTTTGGCCGGATACCGGCATTGTCACCCAGGGTGGCTACTCCTCACATGTGCGGACACACGAACACTGGTAAGCCGAACCACACTAGGATTCCGTCAATGATAGGCTATGCCGCTAACGGTTCCGACAAGGGTGTTCCCTATCCCGGACGCTATTCCGAGCGCGCTTGCAGCACCGATGATGTGCGCTGGTATCACAACTTATAGTCCGTTAGTACGAAATGGAGCCGGCCCAGGCAAGAAGGTTGGCATCGTCGGCCTAGGTGGTCTCGGTCATTTCGGTGTCTTGTTCTCGAAAGCCTTGGGCGCCGAAACCTGGGTTATCTCTCGATCCCACAGCAAAGAGGCGGATGCGAAGGCCATGGGCGCCGATGGATATCTGGCGTCACAAGATAAAGACTGGAACAAGGATCACCTTATGAGTTTCGACCTGATTATCAGCACAGCGAACAGCTTTGACGATGGCTTTGATATTGGAGCTTATCTCGCTCTGTTAGATGTTCACGGCAAGTGGATCTCGGTTGGCTTGCCCGAGAACGCAGACCTCGCTATCAGCCCTTGGAGTTTTATGTCAAATGGTTGCTTGATTGGTGCCTCGCATCTGGGCAGCAGAAAGGAGATGTTGGCTATGTTGAAGCTCGCTGCCGAGAAGGGCATCAAGTCGTGGGTTGAGACTGTGCCTATTAGCGCCGAAAACCTCTCCACCACAGTACAAAGACTGAACAAGAACGACGTAAGATATCGGTTTACAATGGTCGACTATGACAAGGTCTTCGGGGCCTAAGGTCTCGATACCTGTTGGATTGCTATGACCGCTCTTCTGCAGTTTGAATGAAAGGGGGCGGGAAACAGTTCGGACGAAACCGCGACATGAAGATATCTGTGAGATTTTAGATCTCACTGGTTCTAAGACGCGAGAGAAAAATTAAATTAAGAAAGAGAATAAAGACCTAACAAAAGAGTTCGTTCTGTTGTTGACACTGGCCAGATGATATAATGCCTACCGTAGTACAACTGAAGTTTGGATATAACCATACCGTAAGCTAGATATTAGAGTAAACCTTGAATGTCATTCGAAAAATAGAATTAGAGAGATGGCACGGCAGAAGGTACAAGATGACCGGCCGCAAGGTGGAATTAATATATTTATCAACCTCTCTCATCATATGCAGTCAGCACTCAACGTAGCACCGAAATATGCACCTTTACTTTCGTGTCCGGCTGTGAGTATTGGAATTGCCCTCACGCTCTGTATGATATTGCAAGGACAGAAAGAGAATATAATATTTAGGCTTAATTCAATAATAGAACTACTATAACGGCGTTGAACGTGTCGCGATTGAGTTGAACTTCGAAGTGCAATGGCTTCAATTCGCACCCGCATCATTGACCGTCTTTAAAGTACGCAGGTATCCACAGCTGGCAACCGCACTCAACACTTGTCAGGAATTGACCCACAAAATTAACTCGGTTGGCCCTGGCATGCGTGGTCTGTGCACACACAACCCACAATTTCACAAACCAGAAACTCTAAGATTTCTCAATCGAAAGTCGGACCTCTTTTTTTTTCGATTTCCTCTCGACATCCCCAATCCCTTCGACAAGACAAGAGACATCCGCAACCATGTCTATCAACAAGATCGCCCCCAACAGCCCTTCGCGCGCTAACCCGTCCGAGCTCGAGACCAGCATTGCTGGCGCTCTCTACGATCTCGAGACCAACACTGCCGACCTCAAGGCTGCCCTTCGTCCTCTCCAGTTCGTCTCTGCCAGAGAGGTGAGATAAATAACCAACAAACTCTTTGCGATGGCTCCTTTGGGTCCGCGCTCGATCTTATTCCACAACCTACGCATCGGCCTGGCTCGCGCCTTGTCCGTCCGTCGTCAATTATGCGAATTTGCTACGGCTCGTCTCCCGACTTGGAAAAAGTTTGGAGACTGAGTACTGTGTGAGGGGCATAAAAGATACAGAAATATAGAAAAGAAACAGTGGAATAAGGACGGGAAGCGGTCCAAGGAACACATCTTTCCAATGTGTCCTGGAGCTCGCCGGCTGACTCTCCGTCTTGAATAGATCGAAGTTGGTCACGGCAAGAAGGCTATTGTCATCTTTGTCCCCGTCCCATCCCTACAGGGCTTCCACCGGGTCCAGCAGCGGTATGTAGCATTCCAATCCTACGCAGGACTATCCAAGCGACATTTAACTAATTACCACATCAGCTTGACCCGTGAGCTCGAGAAGAAGTTCTCTGACCGCCATGTCCTGATCCTCGCCTCGCGCCGCATTCTGCCCCGCCCCAAGCGATCCGCCCGCTCGCGCAACACCCTCAAGCAGAAGCGCCCTCGTTCGCGAACTCTGACTGCCGTGCACGACGCCATCCTCGAGGACCTCGTCTACCCCGTCGAGATCGTTGGCAAGCGCGTCCGCACCAAGGAGGACAGCAGCAAGCTCCTGAAGGTCATCCTCGACGAGAAAGAGCGCGGTGGCGTCGACTACAGACTCGACACCTACGCCGAGGTCTACCGCCGCCTGACAGGCCGCGCCGTCACCTTCGAGTTCCCCCAGCTTGGATCTACTGATTACTAGGGTTAGTCAGGAGTGAGGGCGAAGCGGGAAACGGATGGAAAGAAAGGGACGATTGAGTCATTTGACATGGTACTGGAAAATGTGCCTGCATGATGAATGATAGCATCTTAGGGATTCTCAAGGGGCCATAAAAAAAGGCACGGCGTTCTGATGGTAGCTTGTGAATTCATTCCAATGGACAAGCTTCGTTTCTGAGCCCAATTCTCGCTGTCTAAACTCTCCCGTGCTAATGATTGATTGTAACATGTGTCAAACTCTTGGGGTATCGTAGATTCTTTCCTTTTTTGTCTATTCCTGACTGATGCGTCCAATTCCAATGGCACACCAATATGCCAACTCCTTCTTTTCCTTCACGTCTTTCTCCCTGCTAATCGGCCCGCCTACCTGATCCTGTGACGCCTCGCTCTCCCACTCTAGCCGTACAAACATGGGTATCTCCAATACATCCTCGTCTTCCCTCAGCGGGCTCAGATCCGGTTCCGGGTCCCCTTCCTTGCGGAGTAATGCGGGGGGCGGTTCTATGCGAAGTGACGCCGGTATCACCTCCACGACAATGCTGACCCAATTCCGTCCCCTCTCCCATATCTTCCCTGCCTCAGCCTGATGGCTACCTTCGTCGGCTCTGCGCCGGCGACGCTCTCTCTCCCCGTCTTTCAGCACGTCGTCGAGATACATCTCCGTGTCCGTGTTAGCATCGATCTGGAACTCGGGGCATAGGACCGTGACCCTTGACGCGAAGCGTCCCGGCGTAGTCGCCGGCGTCGCGAGCGTGACTTTCACGTCGTCGAAAAGGGGGTTCTTAAACGTCAATAGAAACTGTGCGGGCTGTAGCGGTCTAAGCAGACCTGAGCCTGGAGGCGGATTGAGGGGCTTGATGGAGATGGAGGGAATACTGTTGTTCGCGACCAGTCTGATGCGCCAGCGCGTGTTGCCCACCTTGGACTCGGGCTTGCTGATGATGTGTCGGCACACGGGACACCGCTTCGAGCGCTTGGTGCGCAGCAGAAATGGAATCGGCCACAGCTCGTCGGCGAAGCGCGCGCCTTCTTCGAGCTGGTTCTTGGACTGCTCTGCCGTGACCGTGCCGTGCCAACCCTCTCGCCGCAGTTGTCTCAACGCCGCGCTCTCGTCTAGATCGCTTACACGGAGTCCTTCGCTCGGTGTGTCCGCTTCCCGCATTACGCTCGGTTTGTTCTTCTGTTTCAGTCCGCTAACATTATTTCCCGAGTAAATGCTCATGATTCGCGTCAATGCCCCCGGGGAATTGAGGCCGTAGTCGCCTGCTAAGCCAGATAACCCGGCGCTCGGGTTCGCGTTGGCGGCCTGTGAGCCGTAGAAGGATTTTAGCGCGGCGAAGCGCGCTTTGTTGGATTCGGGAACGTAGTCCGGTGCCGAGGTCGTCTTGATCGGCGATGTGTCGCCGCTGACGAGGTGCTTGGATTGCTCTTCCCCGTACCGGATCTTCTGCAGCTGCGCGAATATCCCTTGCGGCTTGTCGAACTTGACCCCGATCTCGGACGAGTTCCAATTACAGTATGTACATGTCAGAATCCAGGGACCTGAAGCTGCCGGCGTGGCGGCGTTGTCTGCTGAGAGGAGAGAGGGCTCGGGTTGGGTTTCGAGGGCTTGGGTCACGAGGGGCCCGATACATATGGGACATTGAAAACAACTGCGCGTGCACCTATGGAGGGGGTCTGCGTTAGCTACTCTATCCTATCTTTTTTCGACGCACTTTCGTTTTCTTTTCCGCCTTTGACGTACACCCGGTTGGAAAGACGGTGTAGATATAGAAGGAGAGTTAACCAGACACTACGTACCGATTGCCTTCGGTCTTCAAACTGCTGCTCCCTACTTCGAACAAGCAGCTAGGACAGTAGATCGTCGCGAGCTCCTCCGACACGCAACGGGGACAGCGAATCTGGTGGCAGTCTTCGCAGTAGAACAGGTATTCGAGGGGGTACAGGCTGAAGTTTGATCGGGGCGCGCGGGGATCGAAGGTATGGTCGTCGTCATCGTTTAGCTCCCGCGAGCTCGTTGACAGCGCATCGTCGGCGGCAGCTCGACCCTGGGTCGTGGATTCATGGCAGGGGCACTGTATGTACGTATACGGTGTAAAGGTTGCCATTTGGGAAATTCGTTCTTCGGGCTTGCTACATTGTAGCAGCCGTGAGATTTTGGGGCAGCTAATAGATCTCTCTCTCGGCTACTCGTGGAGCGCTTTCGTTGTACAGTACAGAATAAAACGTAAAATATAGAAGCTTCAGGAAGAATATTGACTTCAACTAGTTATGTTGTTTGCTTTAGATTAAGGTTATGCTTTCGCTTACCTAAGGTAAGTAAGTCTAAACCTGAAGCTATAGCTAGTACGTTGTGCTAGGGACCTGGGGAGCTAAGCACCGGCAAATTATAGGCAAAACAAGGGTTGGTTGGAGTGAGGGGCAGCATCTTGAAAGAACGCTCTATGGTCAAAAACATTCTCTGGACATTACACCTGCACACACATCAAGATCATAGAATTTTTCAACAGAGCAGCAATCCAGCAATGTGAGTTACGAAAATAGCCCAATACGAGAGAGCCCGCAATAGAGATGTCTTTATGTTCAGTTCAACAGCTTCGATCGGCTATAAACCACAAATTCTAGGATCAAGGTGCTGAGAACACGGTACGGGTTGGATTCGATACCAAGACTTGACGGTTTCTGATTATAGCATGTCCTACTATAATCAAGGTTTTCTCTAAGAATAAGCCCAGTAGCATTTCGATGAGCCAGCTCGCGCCAGGCCCCTACCTGGACAATGTGATTTCAACACAACTTCAGCTTCAAAGCCTCACGTAGGACACTCAACTATCCTTGCACCAAGGTTACAATGGAAGACGGATAAAATCTCCAGTACGAGCAACATCTAATGTATATCCACTCATTTCATTAACGAAAGGGACTCTTCTACCTATGTATACATTATGATTAAAGCATGCACAAGTTACCCAATCCAATCTCCTTCCACTACTTACTACTAAGAACCTAGACTCCTTCGCTTTGAAAAGCCTCTTGAAAAATATACCCATAAAAGCCATATACACTCTCAAATCTGTCCATTACTTCCCAGAGAGAAAAAGACTAATCGATCGAAGTCGATCAGCAGCTGTCACCCCAGGTGGTGCACTTGCCCTTGCCGTTGACGCCCGCGTTGGCGTCGAGGCAGTCCCAGTACTGGGCGTCGCAGGCTTGCTCAGCGTTGGGGTAGCTCTGGGTGAAGCGTCCGGTAGTGTAGGTCTTGCAGCCCTGGGCGTAAACGGCGTCGCACTGCTGGTACTGGGACCAGCAGGCGTCGTGGCAGCTGGTGTTGCAGTCAGGACGCGTGTACGACGGGCACTTGCTGCTGTCCTTGTTGTTGTACAGCTTGAAGGGGTAGCCCCGGTTCCAGTCGGCCTGGATGTTGTTGCACGTCACGACGGGCAGCGCGATGCCGCCGACCGGGTGGCCGGGACCGTAGCCGTACTTGCTGTTGGTTGGCTGGATGCAGATACCGGTCGGCGTGGCGACGGGGCAGCTCGAGGTCGGGTAGCCCTTAGTCGTGGTCTTAGTAGTTGAAGTAGGCTTGGTCGTCGTCTTGATCGTGGTGGTGGTGGTGGTGGTAGGGCACGGGATGGTCGAGGTGTGCGTAACGGGAGGTGTAGACCAATGAGGAGGAGAGGTGCTATAGCAGTCGGCCTTGCCACAGCTTCCGCTCTGGCACTTCTTGCCACAGTAGGTCTTGACAGACGCGCACCAGTCGCCGAAGTCGAAGCACTTCAACGAGTCGGGCCAGCCTGCCTGCAAGAAGCAGCTCGTGGTCTGAATCAAGCACTGGGACCAGGCAGTGAGACAGCTATTGTTGTCATGCCAGTCGGGAATGGGGTTCGAGCACCATTTACCACAGTGGTATTCACAAGTCGGCGGTGTCACGATCGTGGTGGTGCAAACGGCAGCGCTTGTGGTGGTCGTGGTAGACTTCGTCGTGGTGGTAGTCGTCGTCGTGGTGATAGGAGGTGTTGTTGTGGTGGTAGTCGTAGTGGTGGTTGTGGTGCTGCTCGAAGTGGTCGTGGTCGTGGTCGTGCTAATCGAGCTGGAGCTTGAGGTGTCTGGCGGCGTGCCACATGGCTCAAGGGACTGCAGGTCCTTGGCAACGTAAAGGCTGAGTCTGGATGGACCACCGCAGGTTTGATCCGGGTTACCATTGCAGGGGATGTTGCAAGTGGAGGCGTCAGCAGCCAGCGCGGTGCCATTGCCGACGACGACACCACAGTAGCATTCACCACCATACTCGGTTCCGGCAAAGGGGAAGCCACCGCTCAAGCAAGCCTGCAGGCAAGTCTCTGTCGTCATACTAGACGAGTCAACGCTGTCTTGACGGTAAAAGAGAGCCTTGCCGTCGCTGGAGTCGTCGGTCCAGCAGCCGACAGGGACGTATTCGCTAACATCCGTCTGATCCGCGAGGGGCGGGAACGTGGGGTCCATCCAGATGTTGACCTGGGTATCTCCTCCACATGTCTCAGAGCTATTTCCCGTGCAGGGAAACGAGCACTGGTCCTCCGAGAGAAGAGCGGTGGAAACGGTTTGACCGCAGTAGCAAACACCATAGTAAGACAGACCAGCCAGCCGGTAATCATTGCCTGGTAATTGGAATTAGTTCATGGGCTACGGGCATTTTCAGAACCTAGTAACTTACCCTTGCATTCGGCAACGCAGGCCTCGACTGTCATGTTCTGGGTGTCAAGGTCGGTACGGAGAGAGAGGGCCTCCTTCTGACCAGGCTGGCCATTGTCGTAACATCCCGTGTAGACGAACGGGTCAAAAGGCGTCAGACAGGGCGGCAGTTCAGTGTACCAAGCCTGAGCCGAGTTAACGAGCGAGAGAGCTGCAACGGCAGCCAACGACTTGATCACAACCATTTCCGTGATCGTAAGCTTCAACTCTTAGGCAAAGGAAGCTATAAGAAGAGGCGATGGCTTAGGAGGATTCCGTGACCTGGCGATCTCAACATCTCAGAGTTAAATGACGAGACGAGGGTTTATGTAGATTTTCAGATATCAGAAACGAATACTCAGGAAGAGCTTTCCGGGCACATGGTCACCGAAGGCTACCCGGCCCAAGTTACATCTGGGCCAGCGCCAGAAGGTCTAGTGGAATGTTCCTCGCCCAATACATGTCGAAAATAGTAACGGCCAAGCAAGCAGTGACCACAGTACCAGGTGATAGTGAGCTATTCGAGGGATCTCGGTCGGTCCAGGCTCGCCTGCAGTTCAGCTTTCTTGTGGGGATTTCCCGATAAGAGCGAATTCAGGATGCCGTACTGTGAATATCGCTAAAGCTAGCTGACTGCCTGTACGAGGCGCATCCGAACGAGGTTTTGCGACCAGACACTAAAAATCTACGCAGCCCCAGCTAGAGCGGGCAACTGAGGGAACATGGTGTACGTTTTTGGCCATATTGTGCTGGAACTGGAAATTGGAAGCAGCCACAAGTCCGTCATCCGGTCGATAGAGCTGTGAATGGACTCCTACAACATACACTTGGGTCTACACGGATTGGTGGGTATAAACAGACCAAGAGAGTGACGAGGGGCTAGCAGGGATAAGTAACTCCCGCACAGAGTCCCGCAGTACCTACATACATGATCTTGATCGTTGCCGCTGGTCCCTGAAAATGACATGACAGGCGATAAACTCGAACTAATAAATCTAGCCAGATGCCATACCGTTTTGTCTCAGCCAAAGCAATACTGGTACATACCCGTTTCTGCGGCTATCCGTCCACTGCCGACTGCCGACGACAAACGAAACAATTGGCGTTCTTTGGCGGTGCGGGACAGGAACGAGATTAGAGATTGATTCCATCACGAACTACTCACGCGCGAGCGTGCATCATTAAAATGAGTAGGCACCTGTCGACAACCACAGCAGTGCTACATTGGGAAAAACAAGCCTTCGGTGCAGCGTCGCTTGCTAAGCGCGCAGGGCCATGCGTTGCTTTGATGTGACGGTGTAGGTAGTCGATAGTGCGTTGCAATGCAGGCCTCGTGCATTAGCCAGTACTCAGTACAACCCAGCGCTGACTCTCGTGTACACGCGAACAGTTACTGGCAAGCTATGAGCGAGGGAGAAAAAGGCAATAGGTAATAGGTAATAAGCCAATGATCCCCTTACCACTGCAGCAGCTGCCTACGAAATTCTCGTATTCATGGCGTTTTCGAAACTCGCTAGACCATCTCAGCCGTTACTTAAACGGAAAAGAAGAAAAATCCTTTGCATTGAAACCCGAGACCGGCCATCTTTCTTGAGCTTGGGGCTAATGTGCTTTAGTTGCACAGCAAGCAGCAAGGAGAAGTGACCTTTGACTCAACTTCTTTTCATATTGAGAAACCGTCGAGCTTCTCTCTTTTCCCTTCGCAGTTTATGCTGTGTTTCTCAGGCCGAGACCCACGATGCGGTGGCGCGACGTCCAAGAAGAGGAAAAGGACTAGGGCAAAAGAGTCTCGACTGGCCGCTGAAATGCATGACACCAATACATCCCATGTCGGCCTGCAAGGGTATAATTTTACTTACTTATAAGTACCAACTATAGGTAAGCAGGTACAGCATGCCCAGCAGCCAGACGCGTACATATCTTGCCGTGCCGTTCATACCGTTACATATGTCATCTCTGCTACCTACCTACTATGCAACGCGAGGTTGATACATAATAACGGTCACACCTGCAAAGCCGATTGAATACCCTGATCTTCAGGTACGACTGCCTCTTTCGTAAACAAGAAAAAGATCTTGGAGAGGGCGGGAGATCGCCAGAAAAACAAAAACATTTTCACCACGTGGGATAAACAAGGTTATGAATTAAGAATAGATCAATACACCAACTTGAGCGCTCTACAGACACGAATACTCGGCAATGTTGTCATTAGTTATCGAGGTCTTGTCATCCGCGTCTACTATGTACTCTCATGCAGTCATCTCCCATACGTAGCATTCCACCGTAAAAAACACATGACCGTCGGTAATCATGATATTTTATTGAACATTAAGCACTGCCCCCTACCTACATTCGTACTCACTTACAAGCAAGGGCGGAACTAATAACCACCTTAGTTATCGAGTTATCATTTAATAAGACAGACGACAACGCACTCGAGACTCGAGAAGGAGCAAGGGAAATTCAATAGATCGCTAACCGATGCGACAGGGCACGGGCTGAAGTGGAGATTATACCTCCTTCGACTTTCCAGCCCCCAAAGTCCACATTTTCTGTCCATATCACACCTAGAATATAGGTATATGTAACTACGTATACGGCATTAATACCTTTCACAATAACCTGCCTATCAAGACCTAATACAGCACCTTAACCGCCCAAGGGTCCCCCTTGTTCACCTATTTATTCTGTCCCATCATCCGTCATTCGGGAAGAGGGCCGGCTCGTCTTACCCTTAGCTCCTGCGGGTGGTCTTTTTCTCAAGCTAAGTATTATGTAGGTAAAGCTAGCGAGTCTAGAATCTACTTTGCAGATCTACGTATGCACATACATAAGTTGTTGTTGGTGTTGGTGCCTTATTAACAACCTAGAAACACATTAGAGGTAAAGGGAGGTAGATAGGTAGGACAGGTAATCGCCGAATCCCTCCAAAAGCACGCGCGCGGAAGTGCGCAGCAAGGCGTTTAAGGTAGGTTATGTGTTTTTCAGCTATTCTACCTACTTGTCAGCTAGGTGTGTAGGTATTCAGGTGAGAGAAATGTTCACCGTCATCTACAAGATCAAAGGCCAGAGGTCGGAGATCGGAGGTCAACCCGTAGTCCACTTATGTCAGGAAATATGTCTTAGCTCCCGCACAGCTACAGCCTACAGCCTACATGCAGCCTACGGCGAGGTATAAGCGCTTATACCAAGAGAACGCTTTATTCTTTGAGCTGACTTTTTATACAATACATGCCGCAGTATGTATCTACCCTAGAAAACCTTGCACATTCAAGATAATTAGCCTTTGCTCTTCCTCAGAATTAGGTATGAGTACCCAGGCAGATTCCGACACTACATCATATCATACCACTCTATATAACAACCAAAAAATCCCAGCGGTATGTACATATAATACGTAAAGTTTGTAAACGCATATACCTCTCCCATCCGATATATTGCCGCACCATTGACAAGAACACTCATATACGCGGGACGGATAACTCTACCTACGAAGCAAGCAAGTCACCTTTTCCCGTCTTCAGCCCTCGCTACCTTGGTTAATAAGTACATGATCCCTCTGCCCGTCGCTGTGCCCGCCGCTTCCGAGCGGTTGCCTGCCTACGTGTCAAGCCACCGGGTCCGAATCCTATACGGCATATATAGGTATATATAGCTTTATTATACATATACATACATACTATCGCATGCTGCATGTAAGATAAAGTAAGTAAATACGGGCCTTGACCCAGGTATGTTCCGAAGCCGCACTGTGGGTGAGATCCATCCTTGTTATGATGATGATGGTTATGATGGGGGTGGTGATGGTGATGATGGATGGTACCTACATATCGTGTTTATATTATATGCACGCAGTTGATGAGACTGCAGTGAGAGAGAAGAAAGGGGCAGAACATTCATTACCGACTTCCCCTGCTATCGACTTGTAATCAGACCTGCCTCTACTCAAACTGTCAAAAGTCGACACATGACACACGTAAATTCAAGCCTACCTAAGAAACAATTTGAACCGCCTTCAAATATCACCCCAGCGACAATAAACCTTCTTTATTGATGCTAACATAGCCTCAGGAGACTCCCTCCTATTGTCCACAAGTCATAATCAACCATGACACCTATATTCACTGCCGTACAAGAGCGTTTCCAGCTACTAAAGCTCCTCGCCAGAAATAGGTATTCCCTTAAACCATGGGCTGGACACCTTTTCTTCATGGCTTCTGATAGACAGTTTATTTATTTGATACCTTGTGATCCTTGAGTGCCACCTACCATACAATACACACCTGCGCACATGAATACAATCTTTCTTCTCAACGCCTCAGTCAGACCTGGCAGATTCTATTTACCCACTAGTCCTCTAGGGACGATTTTTTTTCCTCGTAGATTGTCTATGACTGACGCGTATGTAGGTACTCCGTGCCCGGGTTATGAGAGCTGAATTCATGAGAGTTACTAAGACATAACATTATAGGACATATACTTAGGAAGTTATTCAACCCTCTGTCACTGACGCCTCAAGGTGATAGAACGGGATATACGGTATGGCGACAGTCGTGGTAACCTAGAAGTATCACATGATGATATGATACTCGAAGTCACATTAGCACCAAGAGGTCATGAGGTGGTCGGTGACGATAGTTGACACAAGGCTGAGTTATATGTGACTACCAACACTCTCGCTGGTTGAAGCTCTACCGAAGTGATCAGGACTTACATATACCGGATGGAATGGCTTTTTCCAACTCTGCCGACCAAATACGATGTCCCAGGGTAGGGTTTCCAGTGAGATCTACCTGAGCGTTGTCAGGTATTTTACACATACATGTCACGCTTCAGAGCACAGGACAGGCACGCAAACAGCAACTCATGGCACTCCTCAATGAAACGTTTTTTATAGTTGCTTACGTCAATAGCCAAATAACGTAGTCGTTAGGGTTAAGCTTGTATAGAGTAGAGAAGGACACTCTACTGGTTGATGGCGTTTATCTAGGTTACTTCATGAGCCGTCATTCAACCAGTGCTCTCTCTGGACGACGGATAACTCATGGCTTTCAGCCCTCAAAGGTTAGGACTGACTCACAATGTGCGGATGACGGGTAAGTAAACAGCACTTGTGCGTTTTCGCGTTTGGGCTTTATTTTTATTTCAGTGTATTTTTATTAACAGCTGAGTCCAAATACAGTTGATGTTTCTCTTTTCACCTTTCACCTTTGACCCTCCATCCTCCCCTTTCCCCAACAACTATCCGCCTCCAGAGGACATGACAAGGACAACTTTGCCAGGCAATCAAGCAGAGAAAAGTCTAGTTTTTTATTACAATACTCGATCATCACCAAACCCTCTTCGCCCACTGCGTTGAAGCGTTGCCACCACACTAAAACCTGACCACACAGCAAGGACTTACCTCCATCCCCTTTTCACCTCTAATTCACCCCATCCCAGACCATACCATACCACCCAGCCCAACATACTCTTCTCTTCCCTACCCCTCTTGTCCTTCACTTTTCCTTCACAAAGCATCAATCCACTCCAGTGCAACCTTCGGATCAAGCCTGGTCCAATAATCCGGTTCAATCCTCAAATTCCTAACCGTTCCCTCCTTATCCACCAAAAAGCTCGCAGGAATCGGTACATCCCAGGACTCATCCCCATCCCCATCACCATCACCATTACCATTACCAACACTCCCCCCTTGTCTCTCTTGGAGGTTGATCCCCAAGGACTTATGCAAATCCCTAGCCGCGCTCATATCGTACACGATGCCCAGCTCTCTCGCGTAGCTATTGTGCAAGTCCGTCAGCACAGGGAACTGCAACGCGTGCTTCTCCGCCGTGGAGAGGTTATTGTTGGGCAGCTCGGGGGACACGGCGACGAGGGTGACGCCGCGGGCCTGGAACTCCGGCAGGTGCTTCTGCAGGTTCGAGAGCGCGATGTTGCAGAACGGACACCATTCGCCCCGGTAGAACGTTATCAGCAAGGCACCCCCCTTGTCAGACGACAGCAGAGAGGCGCTGCTGACGAGCTTCCCCGTCGCGTCGGGCATCGTGAATGCGGGCAGCTTGTCCCCGACGCGGATTGTCTTCGATGCGTCCCACGTCGTCATGAACTTGGCGTGTCCGTCGCTCAACTGCTTCCGGATGCCTTCGGGCGCCGAGCTGAAGTTTGCTACGACTTTTTCGAGTTGCTCTGTTTGGCTCATCTTGAAACGAATTGGGTAAATAGTGTGTGTGTGTAAGTCTACTATGTCAGAACAGGTGGTTCAAGTACGTTCCTTGAGGAATTGGAAGTGTGGTTAGAATGCTTTGTGAATCTAATTAGCTAGCTACGTCGTCGAAACAAAGCGCGACTCTAAGCCTTCCTATATACTCGTGCCTTTTCTTTGCCCACCCCGGGAAATAAAAACGCATCTGTAGTATATCAGCCCTATCTGACCGCGTACTCTCAGCAGCGCGACATTGTGTAGGACGAAACGTCCCGAGCGTAGGCAGGTAAGTAAGCACGCCAACCCCCTCCCTCACCTTACAAACCTACATACTTGGCAATCGATCGAATGGTGGTGAGATTCTGCTCGCCGTTGAGTCAGCCTGTTAGATAGTCTGTGTCGCTTGTACTGGTTGCGCTAGGTAAGCAGGCTGAAGCGTATGTAATACGCGAAGCTACATCATTGGGAATCATGTTCTCCCTTTTTGGTATGCCGCTTATAAGTAGCTATCCTATGATCCTAGTCGACGGCCCCATTCTTTGGATGTTTTAGAAAATCACCACAGATAAGTTCGCACATAGACAATCTCAAATATCAAGGTTAGTCACACATGTATGTACGTCATAATATCGAGATTAACCCGAAGGTAGGTTTTTTTTTTGTTTTTTTTTATTAATTTTAATTTTTTAATCATCTATATCCGCTATTTCTAACGGCCCAACTATGATCTGCCTTCCATAAGTCGACGCTGCCATCCAATCATAATTCTCCAAGCACGATGTACCCAATATCATCTCCATCACCCTTCTCTCTCCGTGAGGCCCCTTTTGCCCTCTCCCTAGCCCAGGTCCATGGCTCCGTTCGCCAGGCAATAAGTTATCCCGCCGATGGAAATCCGATGCTACGACTGACTGATACGTGAAGATCTCCTCGTAATTTTATGACTGTACGCTCGTTATGATTCCCACGTGGAATCCTCACCGAGGTGCATTAATTACCCGATCTATTATTATACTCGAGACCACTCTCTCTGCTTGTCTGTCTGTCTGTCTGTCTGTCTGTCTGTCTGTTTGTAGAAGCGCCTCAACCCGGGCTACCAGGAGTTTCCAACCGTTATTGCACGTTAGTCACGTCTTTTCGCGAGGTGCTTGCAGTTCTAGCCCTCCATCTCTTCGTTAAGGAGTCTTGTCTCTTGTACTCTCGTCTTTCGTATCTTACGTGTCATTGTTGTTTTCTCAACAGAAAGCAGAATAACAGGATCCCTTTCTAAGGAGATGCTGTCCCCTTTGTGCCCCTTCGTCTAGGCTCGAGGCCTAAAATGACGCTCATCCCTTGTCATGTGCCTGTCTCATGCCCCCCTTGGTCTGCTCATCACGGCTAGTGCCATCTTCTTCCCCAAATTTGACCATAGGTGCGGGCCCGCGAGCAAAGCCGGCGATGCCCTATGGCCGTGAGGAACCTTCGACTCGTCCGCCGGTTCGGTATGATCTGTAATAGGGATATTCGCCACCATGTGTGACCCACGCATGGCTTCAGTGGAAGTATTGGTCGCCGACTTGGGCGCTAGGATTGATAATCTTGAGCCTTAGCGGTCCGACAGAGTCATGTTGATGAAGGGACGGTTGAGTTGTCCCCCGAACTGGGATTATTTCCCTCTGGGCGCGGTGGGGAGATAGATGACGGTGGGAGGGATATGTGACGTGTAGCCAGTGCCATTTGGCAGCTCCCATCAAACGACACTTCTGAATGAAGAAGTGTCTCGTCTTGCCTCTCAAAGTGGTACCCCGTAATATTAAGTAGAGATGCCTAGGATTTAAGCACTAGAGGCCCAAGCATGTCGGAAAATAACAAGTAAAAACGTCGTACTGTCGAAACAGCCGGTCGTATGTAGTTGCTTGCATTCATTACTATCATCATCTCATTTCATCCCATCTCATAACGCCTCGCCCTGTTGTTGCTGCAATATCCGACTCCTGGGCACCTCAGCATCCTGGCTAAGCTCATAATAAGGCACCTCCCCATGTCCGCCGCCTAGCTCAACCAGGGGCTCCTGGACCGGCAACTCGCCCACCTCACGGCCATGCAATTCCGCTTCTGGAGGAGAGGTGTGTGAGGAGAGTTCTGCCAATGCCTGACCCTCTAGCTGCGGCTTGTCTCCCCAGTACTCAGCCCCTCCCTCGGCTGTTGTAACGTCTTTCTTCGTGGCGTCTGCTGAATTTAAGCCGTCTTCTGGGGAGTTGTTGTTTCTGTCTTTTTTACTTCCGAAAAAAGGCCAAAATGAACTATCACTACCATCGTTGCTGTCGTTCTTTCTCTGCTGTCCTAATCGGAAACCTAGGAATAGTAGAGACCCAATCACAACCAGGGCACCGACACCTGCGCCGACGCCGATCCCGGCCTTGGCTCCCGTGGTGAGACCCCCCGAGTTTGCGTTATTTTCTGTTGTGGCCGGCGCGGTAGCTTCGCTAGGTGATGTCGATGATGATGCCGGGGTAGATGTGGGAGGTGTAGAGGTCGGGGTGACTGACGAGTTTGGCATGAGTGAAGTCGGAAACGGTGACCCCCCTGGACCTGAACCGCCTCCTCCACCGCCTCTTCCACCGCCTCCTCCACCGCCCCATGGGCCTCCCGAGGGAAAGCTGGTTGCATATCCTGAGTCGTTGCAGAACTTCGCCCAGGCGGATGTGACTTGTGCTGTGAAGTGGTTGTGTTAGCAATTTGGAATTGGGTCTGCAATTGGGCACCATATATAATAGTATGTTCATCTGAAGCGCCCCCTGTCTCCTGGAGAGCACCATGGCCATGTCAACAGCTATCTTTACCTCGCCACACAAGTAAATCGCGAAAGCGAAAAATACGCCCGCCACTCCCTCTTCCCCGTGTAAAAGATAAAGTAACACCGACAGAGAGACACAAACTGACAAAACAAAAATCATATTAAGAAATAGACCTAACTTACACCTGAGTTCCGATTCGCTGTCATGCTGGCACGTCGATAAAAAGCATCCGATCGAGGGTAACACGATGGTGACGAAATTGTCGCAGAGGCATTTGTTATCGTCAAGACTGGTGCAGATTTTGTTGTTCTGGAACGTCTTCTCGACACACGTCGTCACGCACGGCGGCTCGTACGTCGAGAAGTTCTGCGCCCTGGCGAAGGAGGAGAGCAGCACGGCGCCGAAGAAGACGCCTGCTTGGCTGAGTAGCATATTTTCGTCTTGGTCTGTTCTTTTCTATTTTCTTCCTTATATGCGTTTTGTCTTAATCTTGATATTATTTTATTACCGTTTATTCTTTGTTTGCCCACCGCACGGGATTCTATACCCTAGTCTTGCACAGTGAGTGCCTCGATCGCGATTCCTGTCGTCGTCAACGGGCAGTGGCAAGTTAATAGGGCGTTAGGCTGGGCAAGTAGCCAAACTACACGATTTGGTTTTCTTTTGTTTGCATCGCTTCCCAACAAGAGTCAAAACATCAATTAAAAAGGAAACATAACAGAACTGAACGGAACAGAAACGCTACGAGCCTCATGCGGCGCCGACCTTTTTATCTACCTACCTACTATGCATCAATTCAACCGTTCACCATTTATATCTCTCTACCTAGCAATCTGGACCTCCGCCGTTCGCGTGCGTATTACTGGGTGTGGGGTGTGATTAGACTGACCAAATACATACAGCTATACATACCTACCCTGGTCTCCTCCCCTCTCGGGCGTACGATGTACCCTCATATCACGGTTCGGAGCCGACAATCTGCAACAAATTCCTCCAAAACTGAGGAGAAGGGAAAAAGGCGGAGGCAAAAGAAAAAAAAACATGGGTACCTTATCCTAAAAAGGGATAGGGAAAAGAGGAGGTTGAAGGGGGGGAAGAAAGAAGTAGTTGACTGGTATTAAGCTTTTGCGACGAGGTTACATTTGCAACCCTCGGCACATGCCACAATCCTTCAAAATCTTACTAATACTGAGTATATGTAGGCTGGAGGGGGGAAGGTGGTAGGCAATTTACAGCAGTTGGGGTAACGTGCATAGTAGCTTTCTCTCACTTCGGTGGCACGCAGAAGGCTAGATTCTAGGGGCTCGTAGCAGCACATAGCGCTTAACATGATTATGTAATACTATAAAATAACGTGCGACTGAACTATATAGACCGTGTATAGAGTCTTGGCGGAATGTGTGATTTTGGCCCCAACTGCTGCAACTGCTGTACGTAAGTAGGTAATCAGCTTTTGATTCGAGCCTATTTCGACGGTGACAGGGGTTTGAAGCAAATGAGCGTTGGATCTTTTCGCTCTGCCCCTCCTGTGATAACTGTCCTAAGTGAACAAGTCTATCTGGTATTGTTTCAGCCGCTAGAAAGTGAGCCTTGGCAGTATGTTTAACAGAATATGTCGCCATTTTTGGTACATAACGGGGGATGGAGAACAGGAACATGTGCATGTCCGTTAAGGGCATGAGGGTGAAAACCCCATTACATCGGCTACTGGCCGTAACTCGCAACATCAACAAGCTAGCATTGGTTATTGCTGCCGACCAAACTACCGACCAACTGGAGAATATAGCATTTCGTAGTAAACGCAAAGGGAAAGGTAAACATGGCAATTATCGTATGTTCTGTTCTGGCTGCGAACCTCAAAAGCGAAGCGTGCTTCTTTTCATGAGCCTAATTACAAACAACTCTGGTAAACCCAAACCCCAAACGCCCGTTTTGCAATGCTTAAGAACCCTGCTGCTTACGCAAACGTGTGGGCACCCACTTCCCGGCCGCCCCCGAAGGCTTCAACGGCTCTGGAGCAGGCGCTGAGGCGTCCTTGCTCGCACTACCTGCCGCCGGCCTACTCACCGGCTCTGGTGAAGCAGCACCACCCACAGCTGCGGCCGCCTTGGCTGCCTCACGGTCACGCCACGATGGCTTGTTGCCCTGGAGGTTCAGACGCGGAGGTCCGCCAGCACGGCTGTTAGAATCTGCCCGTTCCATCGACGGGGGAGTAGCACGAGCCGGAACACTCGTCTCGCTGGGAGGGGGGGCTCCCCGGGACGACTCACGCTCCCGCTCACTCCGCTCACGCCATGATGGTTTGTTGCCACCGGCGAGTGCGAGACGAGGCGGGCCAGAAGGCCGGTCGCGAGAGTCGGTACGCTCCATCGTTGCGGGCTGGCGAGATGGGATACGGGCAGATTCCTTCTCCGCTTGGCGTCTGGCCATGGCCTCCTCCGCTCTTCTTTCTTGCAATGCAGCCTTCTCCGCAGCTTCTTGGCGCTCCCTTTCTCGCTGTTCTTTGAGCGCCGCCATCTCCGCCCGCTTCTGCTCCTGACGCCTCTCTTGCTCCTCCTTTTCTCTTGCAGCACGCTCCTCGGCTTCCCTCAAAGCCCGCTCTTGTTCCTCTCTCTCCCGTTTCTCCCGAAGCTTGCGCTCTCTGTATTCTCGCTTCCGCAAGTCCATCTGCCTATCGAGCTCACGCTGGGCGTCGCGTTGTCGCTTCTCAAACTCATCACGACGGCGATCATGCAGAGACTTCCGGAATGGTTCATAGTACGGCATCAGACGGCTGAGACGGTGCTTCAGCTCAACACTCTCCTTGTGTTTCGCTTCCGCCTCTCGCAATGTCTCCTCCTTTATCCTCTCGTACGCGGCTAGATCGCGCTCTCGCTGCTTGGCGTAGTCTCCAGGAAGCTTCTTAATTTCTTCCTTTCTGAAAGCACGCTCAAGGTGATCAATGCGCTTGCCAGTGATACGAAGCTTCTCTTTGATGTCGTTCTTCTCTCGCTCCAGTTGAGCGAGCTTCATAGCACGAATATCGATATCATTTAGATTCTCGACATCAATCTCGTCGGCATTGGTACCGAGCTTGAGATCGGCGATCTGCTTCTTCAGCTCCTCCTTACGAACACGGTCACGTTCGTCTTTGAGGCGCTTTTCTTCACGTTCCTTCTGTTCCTGTGCGAGACGACGTTCCTCGGCCTCAGCCAAGAGCTGTTCCTGAAGTCTCTTCTGCTTGGCCTTCTCTTTCTCTCTCTTGGCTTGCAGCTCGGAGGCCTCATCCTTTCGTTTTTGAATGACGTCCTTTCGGGCTAAGGTCTCACGATGCTCCTTCTCAGCACCCGCCTTAGTGCGTGCCAAAGCGGCATCACGAGCTTCCGCCTGACCCTGTCTAAAGGCAGGATCAATGTAGAAGCAAGTCGTATAGAGGGTGCTAGCCAGCCGTGATAGTTGCGATCGGACAATTTCAGACGGGGTGCTCTGAAGTCTCTGGACAGTGCCGGTCTGACTCTCAGCGGAGCCCGCCCCGGAGCCGGCATGAACAGCTTTAGACGAGGCGAAAACATCTTTGTCGAACTTCAACACGCCGGTAGCGTGATCCATGCGAATAGATAGATCGCCCTTCTTGTTTCCGTTCATGATAAACTTCTCGATGGTCCCAGGAGTGATTTGATAAGGGTCTGGGAATTGAGCCAGGCTTTCGACGAAGGCAATATCGACGCTCTCGTAGACTTGAGACAGCTGCTGGAAGAGTCGCGTAAGGATGACTTGCTGGAGAGGGAGTATATACTTCTGCATCTCGGAGTCGGTACCAATCTTGGTGAGAATAGGGGAGATCTTCTGGCAAATAGAAAGCGGATGGAAATCGACTTCGAGGATGTTGTACAAGTCACGGATCTCGGGAAGGGCACGTTTCAATAGCGACTTTGAAAGTGCATCCCGGAACAGAACAGCTCGGGTAGGAGCTACAGACATTCCCAGCAGATGTGTGAGGCGAGAGTTCTTATTCTTCCTAGCCTCGTCGAAATCTACCATAGCACCTCGCGACCTTGTGGTGCTGATGACAGGAATTGACAAAGCGGAAAGAAGAACAAACGATGCAGCCTTCTGAAGATCCGCCTCGTTGGCCGAGGGGTTATCACCCTTCTTGCCCTGGCCGGAAGCAACCAGAGCAGCAGACTGGCGGAGGAGGTTGTAATACCTGGACCAAGCAGCAGCGTGGAATAGATAGTTTTCGCCAACAAGGAAGATGCGAGTAAGCTTCTCATAATAATTGGCCATCATGACATTCTTGGGCGGACGCTTGCTAAGGTTGAGAAGGGTGTGAATGTCTTCGACACTTCGGAAGGCTTCCTGCCATAGTTCAAGTTCCACGGCAACGTTCAATTGCTGGAAGCGAGTTTCCAGGTGACGCTGCAAGGTATCCGGGTCATTGAGGTTAATTGCATGCATCTGGCTTGAATACTTGGCCGCGGTCTGAACATGATTGCGGAGGAGCTCGCAAAGACGGCGGAATTCAGTCTTTCGCTGGTACTTCAGACAGAAATCAAAAGCCTGCAGAGCAGTGCTCTGGTAAAGAAGCTCAAGCCTAGCATTGTTGCGCAGGATATCCAGGACGGTGCGATACGCCTCCCACAGGAACTTGAGCCAGGGGGTGACGACGGCGCGCTCGGTGCGGTCTCTGGACTGCTCACCGGATACGGTGGCAAGCAGGATCGACTCGGGTGTCTCAGTAGCCTCAAGATCTTCGACATTGGAAGTTGTGGTGGCATCGAGACTCTCTTGTACCTCGTCGGCCTTCTTCTGAGCAGCGGTGACTTTCTCGGCGGCTAGTTCGATGAACTTCTTGAGAACCAGCTCAATGGTGGCGATGTTGGTGTTCTGCGCGATGTTCTTGTAGGAATAGAGTGCATCCTTGGCTATCTTGCCCCTCTTCTGTTCAACGGACAACTCGACCAGTAGAACCATGACAGGTTCAAGAGAGGCGATGGGGACATTTCGTGAGCGTTTAGATGTGATGTGGTCGTGGAGAAGGGTCAGAGCGGCAGGAGCCTGGTTTACGCCAATAAGCTCGTGTGCACGCTTTAACACGTTCTCCGGCTTTTGATGCGGAGGCGGCGGCATCTTGGGCAATCTCTTTGATGGGAATATATCAAAAGAGATGATGCGGCCGGAGCGACGTGACGTGTTGGTGGGAGTGGGAAAGGCACTGAAAATAAGATTTTCAATATGTGCCACTTTCGTGGGTTTGTGACGGGTCGAGCGAGGGCGGGGCACGGGCTTTCGAAATTTTGGGGTCACGTGATATCATATATATTTGCTTTGGATAAGCAATTGAGGTACTGTTACGTACTAAGCTCTGTGAGGAGGTACTTTCCGCCGCACCATAGGCTGCCAATTTAATAAGATAAAGTATTAAAAAGGTGCCTAAGGTTGGCCAGGCGCACTTATCTCCGGGCCCTTCTCCGGAGGCGGTTACCAGGTCCCTTATCTGCCCAGGTGCTTAGGTACTGCTGTAAGGAAGGAACAGCAAGAGACAACCTTGATGTGGCAGCAGTGCAAAGTGTTCACCTGTGCTTTCTGTAACATCTAGTTATATATTGAACTACGATGAATCTCTACCTTTCCCAGACATGTTGTAGTTTTAAAGATTAATTACCTAGATTATGATTGCACTTCTAGTCTAACTTACTTCTCATCGCAAGAAATTGAATAGAGATAGCCATCGTGATTTGCAATGATGGAGTAGGTATGTAATATGTTACCTTATAGGTGTGTACCTGGGATTGGGGCTTCGGCTGCAATTGTTTATGCTGTATGGGATGATGGTGTGTACAAGCTGCGCCTGCGCTGTTAAGCTGAAATGCCTAGCCTGGTACGGTCGAAATGGTGTCCCGATCCAATCGAAGATTTGGGACTGTTTCAATACGACGGATAGGAATTAAGTCGATGTATTCCCAACAGTACCTCACTAGCCACTTTAGCCTACGATGTTTGTTTCCAACGCATTATAGTTAGGACGAGATGGCAGCTCAGATCAGCTCAGTTTACTTAGGTTAGGTATATACTAGGTTAGGTTCGGTGGATCGGTCAGTAGTCTCTCTGGTTGAGTCCCAAGACATGTGGACGAGTGGTGTCATCTCCACGAAGCCACTTGCATCTATTTAAACCGTCTTGTACTTAGTGTGTTTGATGTGAGGCTTTAAGTAACGATTGTACTCTGCCTAGGTGTTATATTATAACATCAGAGATAAACCTTCTCAAATAGTGCTGCTATAACTGAATGTGTATGTGGGTTTATCAAGGTGGGATGGAAATTAGACACCTATACGCCTAATGCCTAGGAAAGGAGGTGCTAGGTATTTAGAACTACCTAGGTAGGGACCTACCTATATAGAGGCATCCTACCTACCAACGACTCCATCTAGTTAGTTAAGCTCCTATTCGCGTACGAGAGTACACGTATAACCTCGAGTACCAACGTAGGTAAATTCTTGTTAGTACTTGGTATGCAAGAGATAAATAGTTTGCTATCCTGTCGCATTGTAGTTGTTTACTTGGACTTTCTGGCTTTTGCTGTTCAAAGATCGCAACCAGAAGATAATTGAAGAGTTTTGAGGATTATGCTATTTTTATAGTCCGGGTTGGATGTGATGTTCAAACTCCTCGACGTTTTGGGCAAAAGGACGCACAAGCCAAAGCACAGGCCAGGCACACTCCAGGGCAGAATATGGACCGCCAATTTCCCAGCCTGCAAGAAATGCCCCGTAGTCATTCCCCCCTTAGAGGCTCGGCCAATCAGAGTCAGCAGAGCAACAAAGTAAAAAACCACCGTGAATATTACACAGCACTAGGACCATGTACCCCGAAGGTATCGACCTTCTATCATCTTGGGCTTTACAGGCAGGAGCTCACCTAAAAGTACAAGTGAGGGTACATACTACGCCTTTGCAGTCAACCCCCCAAGAAGGACCCAAACCCATCTCTCCTCCACTCCTCTACCCTAGCCACTTCCCCCGAACTCTTCTCTCCATTCCTGCCCCGTCTCCAGCAGCCTACCTGACTGTCTCTGTGTCTTGCCGTGGGTGTCCAGTCCCATTCGCTTCCTTTTCCCTCTCACGTTGCTGTCGCTCCTTGATCACGATAAACGACCAGCGTATCACTACTGCGTCACTTCGTCGCCTTTTTCACTTCGAGCCTCGAGAGATATCGCTTTTAATCATATGGCGAATCCCTTAATCTCTTGTAAGGCTCTTTCTCCTATTCCAATTCACCTCCCATCAGGTTTCGATAGCCGAGCAGAAACAGCTGGCAACCCACCCTTTTAGCGCTTCTTTTATGTTGTTTGCGAATAAAGGGGATATACGATAGAGCACGCACATACACGTCACCAAATATCCAATGCTACAGCCTTGATAGTATGGCGAACTAATGATTTGAGGCTCTATTTTACAGAAATACGCGATTTCTTACTCTCATCCATCTCTGAGGCGGGTATTGCAGATCGGGCAGCCGAACCTTTCTGTCACCTTTTTCGTTTCGCGTTCATAATTGACCGCATCGATTCGACCGCGTCATTCGTCTAATTTATTATCTCGATCATCCCCCTTATCCGCCGTCATCATGCCTACATACGCATCAAGGGAGGTTGGCGACCCGTCGCAAATCAGGAGGAATAAGCAATCGATGGCGGATCTAAAGCTACGGCGTTTAACCGAACTAAACAGTCGGTTGCGAGAGGATTTGGAACGAGAGCGAATTCCGGTATCACAAGCTGCTAAGAGGTGAGGCGGACCTACCAACATTGTGCTGGCTATCATCTGAGACTGTTGCGAATACTAAACGTCTGCGTCTACAGCATAATTGCGTACTGCAATAGCACAAGGGACTACATGGTACCTTCGGTATGGGGTCCCGTACCACGAGGTGAAGATCCTTACGCTCCCCCGCAAAACGGCGGGTGCTGCATGGTCATGTAGGCCAACTACGGTGCTCGAGCTGGTACAACGGAATAACGATCCCTCGGAAGCGAGCACGGTCTTGGGATCTACTGTGTGATGACGACGTTCATGGGCGAGCAGGCCGGCGATTTGAATTTTTATTTTCGCCATGTACGGACACGACCACATCATTTCTGCTTTCCCTCTTGCGTAGAGAAAACCGTGTTCAAGTGCATGCTGGGTAGAAAACCAGGCTACCAAGGGGAAGAAAGAAGGCAAGAAAACCGGGAAGGGAAGAGGCTCAAAACAAAAAGCAAGACGCCGAGGCTCTCGGAGGTGTAAAGGCGTCTTTTTACGATAATCAACGGCATATTTTCATGTTTCATGCTTTGGATGGCTGCCCTGCCCGGACAGTCACGGGATGAAGACGCGGTGGCAGAGAGCGCTTCAGCATGTAATACTTATTCGCTTACGACCTGTACTTTGTCTCCGTTTTCTTTGTCAAAAATACCGTACTCGATGAAATGTGCATAGATTTCCAAGAACGAGTCTACCATTTTACTCGCACGTCTATATCCGAAAGTCTCAGCCTGAAGAATGTGAACCAGCAAATGCTATTGACTGCTTGATGATTCAGACATGCAGGAGACTCGGACTCTAACAAGTGACGGTCGTTGCTGCGTTCTATCTAAGTCGGTCTGAAGGTGTGAGTTACGCTATACGCCCGCGCGAAGAGTGTGCAGAAGACTCGGTGACCAAATCAGGTCGCAGCTGAATCCGGTATCTAATATGCTATGCTGTACAATACTACCTAAACACAGCCAGTGTCTCTGAGAGCAAGACATTGGCGCCGGGCACGGTAGCAGAATTTAGCAATTGCCGCTGCATCCCTCGTACAGAGATGTACGTCCCTCCACCTGCCTACCTACTTCTTGAAGAGATGATGCATCAACTAGACTAGCGGTCTGCCACATTGGCTGTGAATGGATGCAACTGGTCTGCTTGCCGCCTGGGCATGCGGCATGTCTGTCTTAACTTGGATTTTATTAGCTTGTACTACGCACCTAGGCGCATAGCCAACAAACCTACTACCCAACCTTACCCATCTCATGTAACGAGTGTTGACCTTACACGGGATTTCCAAGGGACTGGGAGCACTTCTTGGTGATATAAGCACGTGTAGAATATTACTAGTACATGGTTTATCTAAGATGCCTTATTATCTATATGTACTTCTGTATATACCAGGTAGATACTAACCTATTTAGAGAGTTAGGTTGTACCTACCCTGGAATGACGCAACGAGCGACAGGAGGTTAGGCCCGGTAGTTCCCAGCTGTACTGGGTACCTGATATAGCTGTACCGATCCCTTCCCCACCCTTTCAGCTCCAAGTAGGCGCTGTACGCAGCGCAGTACCCTCTTGCACCACCGCTGACCTCATCACCGACATCGTACGGCTACCTGTATGATTCAAATCTAAAGAAGGCTGAAGATCTATCGTGATTACAATTGTCGCAATCATATAAACTTGGAAATAATAGGTAGTACGAGACGTTTCTCTTTCACTTCTCCTTTTTTCTTCTTCCCCTAATGGCCGAAACTATCTCGTCCACTCCAACCCAGCCCCAGCTCCCCGCATCTGGGACGAGGTCGAGCTTCGCTTCACCTCGTGTCGTCATTCGGTTCTGCACCCAGTGCAAGTGGATGTTGAGAGCTGCCTACGTATGTCTATCCCTTTGAATTGAGCTCCATAAAGACATAACTGCATTCCTCTGTATCAATTTCCAGTGAGAGTTTGCTCCAGTGAACCCCTTGTTCTCCGCATTCTATACTACAAGCGCAGCTATCGCAACCCCCCTTAAATATGACTCTGCTCTAATTATACATATATATGGAACAACAGTTTGCGCAAGAACTCCTCTCGACGTTCTCGACATCCCTGGGAGAGGTAGCTCTCCAGCCAGAAACGGGCGGCGTCTTTGTCGTCGAGATATATCATCACGACGCCGAGACAACAACTTCGTCATCCACAGCAAGCACGAGTACCAACGTTGACAACCCAGCGGCGATCCAGAAGCGCGTCCTTTGGGATAGGAAGATAGACGGAGGGTTCCCCGAGACGAAGGAGCTGAAGCGGCGTGTGCGCGACGTCATTGAACCTGACCGGAACTTGGGACACGTCGACCGAGACTATCCCAGACAACCGCAGCAACAGCAGCAGCAGCAACAACAAGCGCAGTTGGATAATAAGGAGACATCGGGTGAATTGAATAATTCTCACGAGAACGCGATGCCTGAATCTGAGCAGAAACAGCCACTAGGACCTAGATGGCCGCAGGCTAATAAGTCCGAGCCTTTGCAAGCCTCAGCAGAAAGGCAGAACAACACGGCAGATTCACAGACACAGCTATCGACAGACGAGAACGCTCAAGACAAGTTGAGGAGTGTAAACTCTCTCCGCCCACATAATCAAGAACGAAACACGAGTAAAGACGAACCGGTGTACGACCCACGAATGCCTGCCGGAGGTGTCAAACCTGTGTAAGTGATCCCTGAGCGATCGTCGTCCTATTTTACTCATCCAAAGACACTTGCGCTCTCAGGACTACTCTAGCTGCGTATCTCATGATTATCCCATGCACTTGTGGTTTTATGAACGCGGTAACTCATTGCTAACCCTGAGTGTTGCAGTATACCTCCTGTGGCCCTTCGTGGTGGGGCTCAGATTCAGGAGTCGCGGTCACCGACAGAGTCACAAGCCCAAAGCCAAAGCAACCTAAGAGAATGCGAAGACTGTCAATAAATTCGCATACATTACAAATGCAGTCACGAATATCTTACTACCCCGTCAAATTGGGGTGGCAGTCTGGTTGTTGCCCTGAACAAACCGCCCTCTATAATACATAGGGTTTCACCAACCACACAAACTTCCGCTACTCAAGAGACATGGTTGGTCAGCCATCCACTAGGAGTGGCCGCTCTGTGGACGCCCACTGTACACGCCCGCATACATCAGCGTGCTGTCTGCTCTCTCGAGGTGTTGCGTGCCCAGCATAAGATGCTAGACAGTAACTCGGCATTCCCTTTACCTGATGCCAATAGCAAAAGATACCCAGCCCGTATCTAACCTTAAGCTACGATCCCCAGTCAGCCAGCGGCGACTTCACCAACGGAAATTACAGTCCACGAGGTAGCCGTTAGTTTATTTCCACGGATTTGTTTACGCACGTCCCTGTGTATAGCTTGGGTCCTCATCGCCGCAAGAATCACTGTTGTGGGCTTTAACGGGCCAACTATCAATCCTGTTAGACACACCTCGCACCTATTTGCCTACCTACCCAGATCTATCATAGGCGACTCAACTTCAAGCCGCCACTTCAGTTCAAGTCCTCAACCTAAAGCTAGGCTGGTAGATAGCGAGCACGTGCCGATGACAATATATGGCATGAGATCGTATGACAAATTGAGCTGCTGGTGCCCGCATTTCAGGGTGACAGTTTCGTGTGTAAATAATTTATCTACGTATTCAGACAGATAAACAGTTTATATAGATACCCACCTCAATAACTATACAAATAAAAATCATAGTATGTTGGTGTAGACGGTATCCACTTCCTATCTCACCTTAAGACGTAGTTCCAACCACCTACCTCAAATTTCCTACCTTGCGGTCAGTCAAAGCACGTTGTCGACGACATGCTGTAGTAGTTAGTTAGTTAGTTACTTTAAGAAAAGAAAACATATCTGAAGAGCACTTGCCATCATATATATTTCCTTAGACACGTATGATTCCCCATTATTGCGTACCTGCCAACAGTAATTCAGTCACTCAGTCACTCAGTAAGTCTGCCGTTCAAGATAGTATCATCTCATGATATATTAGTAACTCGCTTCCACTCCAAGTATGCATCGACAGAACACATGAGACCTATTTCCTTCTCTTTCTGGGTATGACTTCTTCTCCATTCCTTAGAAAGCTATTCTGATAGAGGTAGAGACTGAAGAGTAGGAGTTGCCTTTAATCTCCTCAAAGAACTCGGGGCAACCAACGTCGTCCTATGGGAAGAGCGGTCTTTGCTTCTTAGGCCAAGACGACAGCCCATAATAGTTGGAACATACCTTGCTGGGAATCGAGATAGAGTGGAACCCCATATTTATCATTCACCAGGTAGGCACGTTTACTCTTCCTTGTGTGAACGCAAGGCCGTGGCATGATCCAGGGGGAAATAGATCGACCTGGCTCTTCACGGTGGGCTTGGATTGTATCCCTGAGGCACACAGCTTTCACGATAGTTTCGGGGCCAATGGGCTACAATTTTTGTGTAAAACCGTAAAAAGCTTGAAAGAGCAAGTCGTTGACACTGGGATTCGTAGAATCCATGTGTAAACAGGTAGGCAGCTGGTGGAAAACAATTAATCGTCTAAACATCTCCACTATTTTGCCACTGCGACTATGGACCACCGATGCACCCAGCAGCCCACAGGCAAGAAGGCAGTATGAACCATTCCAAATGAGGAAAACCTTGATTTTATTTTTCTGTGTAATAACAACAATCACCATCAACATAGCCGCCCCCCTGGATTGTCGGCCGTCTGTTGAGGGTGACGGACGAGTTGGCGTAAGTATGGGGCGCGCTGCGGTAGCGTCGGCTTCGATCACCGGGTATTCCGTGGCCCGTCGTATGTCGTCGTCGAGGATGAACCTGCCGGTCATTCTGGATGCCCGGTGGTAAAACTCAAATGCGGATGCGGAGCTGGTGGACAAGCTCATCGGTTTCGGCCGAACCTAGAAAACGAGGAATTCGCATGAATAGAGGTACTTTTTGTTTGATTACGATTTGGACTGTTTCCTAGGGGTTGCGAAAGTGTTGCCTCCGAGGCTACCATGAACGTACTTTTGTTTTTTCTCAGCGGGCTTGAGGATCTATGGAATGGTCGGTTAACTGTGGGCGCTCTCCCTGAGTGCTTGCCATATTCTGTCACGTTTACGTACCTGGAAAGAACACAGGAGACTTTCGTCTACGCTCATCATAGCTCCGGCATTGTCAAATTCTCCGCAGTAGTTGGGTGCGCTGAAAAGTGTGACGAGTTGGCGTTTCGAGAAGAATTCGTAACCATCCTCGACAACCTGATGGGCACGGCAGATCAAATCCATGTCGTGCTTTTGCAAGAAACGAGAGACTACATCAGGGCCGAACGTGAAAGATACACCACGATCGTTCTCGCTCCAGCCAGTAATGTCCTTATCAGGGTCGGACCACAACAAATCGCAAAGAAGACCGCAGTCGGGAATCTAGACAAAAGCGTAAGTAGATGCCAAACCGAGACCTGTGGAAACTTGAAGCAAAGAATTCGAAAAGCTTACGTCTGTTGGCCGCATAACACGGCGAATCTGTTCCATTGAGTTAAGGTCAGGACTCAAGCCACCATGCATGGTGAAGATCTTCTCGTCGATTATGGCGGCAATAGGCAAGCAGTTAAAACAATCGGTAAAAGTTTTCCACAGCTTGATATTATACCGACGTTTGCATTCGTCGTAGAATCCATAGATTCGGTTGATGGAAGCACATTCATGATTGCCTCTCAGAATGAAAAAATTCTCGGGGTACTTAATCTTGTAGGCAAGGAGGAGGCAGATAGTCTCGAGGGATTGCTTGCCACGATCGACGTAATCGCCTAGGAACAGATAGTTTGCTTCCGGGGGGAAGCCACCGTACTCGAAAAGACGTAGGAGATCATAGTACTGGCCGTGGATATCGCCGCAGATCTGAATAAACGCGGGCCGTTAGCAGCCTCATACAGATATGATACAGAAAGGTGGGGGATATCTACCTTGATAGGAGCCTCCAGCTCAAGTAAGATGGGTTGACTAATGAAGATCTCTCTCGCCTTGGTGCAAAGGTATCTAATCTCGCTCTCCAAAAGCTGAACCTGCTTGCCCGGTCGACTGCCACGGACCTCAAGGAGACGATCGATAATCGAATCGAGGTCGACGTCGTGTTGATCCGCCATAATCAGGGGGGGGTGTTCTACCAGCCAGTAGGCCCGCGCGGACTCGAGGATTAAAATATTAGGGCGGCGTTATTGGGAAGGGGGGTATACACGGCGACAAAGAAGCTTGGTGTAGACCCAGACCAGGATATGATACACTTCTTGGGCTGGAAGGATAACCAAGCTAATATTAGTAAATGCATTTGAAACGAATTAAAGGATAATTTTCGGCCATTATCGGGCTTCAGCTTGAATGTGCCATTACTTTGACAGACACAATTATCTGGTGCGGTGCCGGGACTTATGGTGACGGCGAGAATCGGTGGGTGGGGAAGAGGGGCGAACAAGGAACGAGTGGTGGATTGGATTATCAAGACACCGAGCCCAGATTAGAGGATGCGTAAGATAGGACGGACAGTACGATGTGGATGGTGATGAAGAGCGGAGAAAGACATAGATTAAATAATAAAAAGAAAAAACTTACCACGAAGCGATCTCAGCTATAAAAGAGAGCTTTCGGGAGAAAGCTCGTGCTTGGTGATGCACCCACCCAAAGAATCCAAATGACTGCTTGAAAAACTATCAAGTGTGTAGGGATATATTCTTGTGTATTATATGCACAATGAATCGTCGCCGGGTCGTGTGCCTTTATGGCCGTCGGAAACCTCGTAATGCGGTCGAGGCAAGCGCAAAAGTGATTATCGGCAGCCTATCTGGAAATAGCAGCGTAGCGATCGAGAGTGGTACCAAGTCGATCGGACCCTACAATGCCTTATTGTTATGATGATGTTCTTGGTTGTGGTTCCGGCTCAAGCGAGTGGCAGCGACAGCTGATGCAGATGCGGAAAGTTGTCCTCGTGAAGAGTGGGCTGAAAAGACGAGGAAAATAAATGACATAGAAACGGCACGACTGGGGAAACAATGCGTTGGAACAAGCGGATAGAAGTAGAAGTAGAGGCCAAAGGTGAAGGCGAAAGGAGAAAAAAAAAAAAAACGAAGTCGCAGTTCAAAAATACGTACTAACGGTTAATTCCTTACAGGGAGTCACAATGGCCAACGATGCGGCAGGAGTGACAATAGGCGTTTGTTGGGTTGTCACTTGCCAGTGACGGAGACGTTGAAGAGGGAGAGAATCAAGAGAGGCAGGAGCGAGGAAACTCTGCTGCGTTTATTCTTTCAAAACAATGGATAAAACTTCTTTCAGACGTGTTCCACAATCAAGCTCGACAAGGCAGCGGTGCAGGCGTGCAGACGCAGACGCAAACACAAAAGCAGACCAAGATGCAGCGACAGGGAAGTTTAATGCGGGAAATTGAGGACAACAAGTTGCTTTATCGCCGTGTCAAATGAAGATGCGCGCGGGATGCGGACGGTGCAGACAGGACCTCGACGTGGATGCTATCGTTGTAATCTTCGCGGGGTCTCTCGTTGAAGGGGGAGAAAAGACTGGCAAAAGGCAGGACCAGGCAGGAGAGGGAGAAAAGGGTCAAAATCCCATTGATGGAGAACGTCAGGAAAGAAACTGCAGGTAGCGGTACTAGGACGCGCCGGTTTGTAGGCAAGTTAGTTGGGTTGTTTGGGATGTAGTTGGGTTAGTAGGGTACCTACCGTACCTGTGTACAGTAGGTACAGACAGGCTAGGTACCTAGGTACCTTTAAACAGGTTCTGGTTTACCCATTTTTGTGCCAGCACACGAATTGGGCTTAGCATGCCGGCCGCTTTTACGGAGGCTTAGCTCACCTTGCCTCCAGTCAGGTGACAGATGGGATAGTCCTCATGGTGTTACCTATATGCCTGCCTGGAAGTTCACAGCCACCGGAATAAACCACTACCTAGATAAGCAGCTTGTGACAGAAAACTAAGTGAGCATCTTATGGTAAGTTCTCGATTACAATATACCTCTTGAGAATAGCTCTAGTACAGGATGAGCTGGGGAGCCGCGAGCGGCGATGCTGGCTAAGTCATGGCCGGTTTCTCATGTGACAACTGCCCGAAGCTTCCGGGTCCAAAGTTATGCTAAGATCCCCCCACCATGAGATAAGTAAGTAACACCGGAACTCCCTATAAGATTGGCTTTGGCAATAACTAGACTAGCATGGGCGACTTCCGCCTAGACATACTCTTCGGCGTTGGTGCAAAGTAGAGAAGTGCAGCAGCTTTACCTTGAATCCCTTTAAGGGCCTCTCAAAGAGGTGCAATGCCTGCTCCAATGGGCTTGCACAGGAACCAGCCTCTGCGAGAATTGTGAGGCCGCGTGTTTCGCGCACTTTGATGGAAGGAGTCCCGGTATAACTATTCATGAGCGAGATGTCTCCTCAACATCAGGGCCGATAGACGGGCCTGAGTAGTGGGCTAATGCTTCCCCGAGTTCCAAGAACTAGTTATCTAGTTGAGCCGGACAGCCTGGTACGTAAACTCAAGTCCCTCGCCGATGGCCTCTAGAGCCGCATGATCAAAGCAAACGAAACACACCTTGCAGTCACACATTAACCGGGATGTCCCCTCCTACATTCCTCATAAAGTAATTGCCATGTCCTACCTTGCAGATTCAACTATGACCCAACTCGTGCCAACTCATATCTGTCTCCGATCAATCATCCCTTTAAATAGGCTTCGGCGGCATGGTCGTGATATCAGGGGGTCAGAAGACGTGACACTGCTTACTTTTTAAAGGTTGTAAAGGTCTCAGCACGACCCCAAAAAGCTCAATTGATTTCACCAGTGTCTCTGCTGGCCGCGGTATGAGCTTTTGCTGGCCAGGCTTTCTCGCCTAGGGGTCTAATTTGCCGAACAACAAGCCCGATCTGATTATGCTGTGATAACGCTTGCGAGCAGGATAGAGCGCGAAATGCCCAAAAGATTGAGGGACCTATAGAAAAAAGCACAATTCCATACATTCTAGTGTGACACAGAGCCAGCTAGTTTAAACCGGGGTAGTACTACTTTGACGTTTCTCAAAAAGCCCTGGAGATTCACCAGCACGTCACGCACCTACACAAACAGGTATCTAGGCTCCAGGGTTTATCTTAGCACATGGAACCTATCTAAGGTACCGACCTCTTTCTATTCGAACCAGAGACTTTAAAGAGAAATATTGTTCAGAAAATTCTTAATAAATAAATCGGTAGTCACATGCGGAAAAGATGGCTATAGACAGATGTACGCTGTGATATGGCTTCTGAAGTAGCAGTCAGGACTTCCATTCCCAATCGACATACACCACCCCGGGTTTCCTCTTTATTGCTTTGCTATTTGGGTTTGCTCAAGATCTGACCAACGAGGAGGCCTCAGATCAGTTTCTGTGTTGATAATATCCCGTTGAAGAGCAGTGCTAAGGCAAATGTTCCAAGGCACAGAGGCAGAAAGGAGGCGCTTCTTTCAGACTCGCCTTCTCGTGGCGAGAGGTGTCAATATCCGGCCGTGGCCAAGAATCCTACAAAGTCGTAATCCATCAACAGCAGCCTCGTACCGCTGACAACATCAAAAGGCTCGTGGCCATTCGTTTTCTTTATTTTATTAAGTACATCTGTAAGCAGTGAAAAATTATGTAACAAACTGCCGCATTTGACTTGAGGTTGTCAGATGAATATGAAGTTATTACCTAAATGCGAGCACTTTGCCTTTTTGCTGCTTACCGTGACTGTGACGGGCTCAGGCTTAAAGCGGCAAGCCTCAGCGTGTGAGTCCCCATTCCGACTCAGGGTAGGAAGACTTACCAACAAGTATCTGGTACCTATGACTTGCCCACCATACATGTACCTAAATACTTACATCAGTCCTAGAGAGGCACAGCCATCAATATTGCCAGTAAGTATAGCTAGATAGATGAGATGGAACATCTACATACCTAACCTCCAGCTACCAACTTATGCCTATTCCCATAGCCATTAATAAGACACAACTAGGTTGCCGAGAGACCTCGTCTGGGCAGCTGGGCATTCCCCATCTACCCTAGGCTAATCTTAGGATAACCTACTTAATAATAGTGCATCATATCTCGAGATCCTCAGCTCTCTCTCAACGGGTCTCTCCTGTCTAGACCGCAATTTTTTTTTTTCCTCTAGGCTAGTACTTGTAAGTACAGAAGAGAATCCTGAAAGCATCGCCTATCTATATAGGTTTCCTGTTCAAAGAGCTAATGACATATGCCAGGTTAGGATAGACACATATATGCTGATCTAAGTATGCACGTGTATCAACTTAATGCCAATAATACTTAAGTTAGTACTTACGCGGCGGCCTAGTACCTACAATTGTAGGCATAAATACCCTGATAACGTGCACACGTCTGAGATATCCAGCAAAGAGATATACATAATGAAGAGTACAAAGACTGCCATTAGTAATAAGATCTAATGATCTGTATAGTTATCAAATATCTAGGTTCTCATTTAAAGCTAACTTACTACAATATGTATATGTACGGCATACTACATCTACTTACTGCTGTACATCACGAGGGCTGCTAAACTACGAGTGTACTACATGCACCTAGCATGACATCGAAGACGAGGCGGGCATCAGCGAGGTCCTGACATCTATCTATTTTGTGTCAAGAGACATACTCGAACAGAGGTACCTGGACATGAAACTCACCTAACCTACCTACAGTCTCCCTCCTACAATTAGATTATATTTGCGTACCATCTATTCTATGGCACCTAATTTGTAGTAGGGCCATTTATAGACCTTGATAAAATTACTAAGGGATATCATCAAAGTCAAGCCCCCTTCATCCTTCCTACTCACAAACTTACAAGGGCCACCTAGCAGCACGTAAGAGGGCGGACAGACAGCCAGCCAGATAGTACTCAAATAAAATCATCGTGGTTTCATAATCTTCCTACCTACCTACCTTACCCTGCCTCACACATTAATTATAATGAGAGCCAACTAACATAACTCCTCACAAATAAAGGATTTCTAGAAATTTACCTGCCTGTTCCAACGAATGTTCTCGTGCATTTATCTAGCTACTTACGGGAGCATTTGCATATATTCTTTCAACGTGAACTCAAGTATATCATATGCTATCTACCTATCGAACGACCTACCAGAAATGACACTGATGAGTCAGCACTCTAACATACCTAGCTCTTCTGTGCCTTTGTACAGCTCGGATTTGTACGCCTCGGGAGCAAGCTGCCGTCCGTTCGCCTTGCACACAATCTTATCCCGTTATTCTTTCACATTTCCTGGGCGGCAATAACCACCTGCATCGCTTCTTGGTTGATTGGTTAGTTAGTAAAGTGAAGCACACACATCTATTTTACCTACTGAGTACACGCATATGCCTATAAGCGTCTGCCGTCCGCCCTGTGCTCACTCTCTTTCTCTCCGGGTTACAAAATCCACGTAGGTGAGGCGCCGGGCGCCCGTGCTTGCTTCACCGTCTCTTACTTTGTACTACTGCTAGCTTAGCTCAGCATGTATACCGAGGTATCTTACTCTAATTATGTAAGTAGGATAGATAGACAGATACTTCCCATGCCCCTCAACTCCCGGGTAGCTAAAAAGCACCCAGAAATGCCTGCCTGCCGGACGCCTCAGCTTGTCGCGTGACCTTTCTCTAAGTCTATCTGTCTATCTAACCTAGTAATTCTCCAAAAGCCAGAGGGCAGAGAAGGAGGTTCGCAGATGAGAGTTCCAAATTAACTAATTACCTACCCTCACCGTCCTATCCTAACATGTGATATCATACCACACATTTCGTTTTCAAGACCTAGTTAGATCTGCAGTTTAGAAGGTTCAGTTGCATACATACAGCTGTACACGCGCAAATTTCAGTCAGTCCCTCCTTACATACTGTACATACATACATACAGATACAATTTAATTTGATCGTCCTGTTTCCGACTTATCAGCACTTTCCCGATTTCTATGTCGTCTGGTTTGCCCACATATCGATGATCATTGATCTGCATTATGTAAGTACATACTGTACTCTGGACCCCAATTACGTTCTTGCCCAACCTTGACTTTTTGAACTCGAGGGGAAGGGAGAGGGAGAGGGGGCACTGCCGGGCGGCATAGAAAAAACTGGTGATACACAAATCTCCACAGTTAACAGCCACACTCTTTGAAACGTTAATAACTTGCGACCATATACATCTGTAACAACCATACAAAATACTGGCTGGTTAATAAGCCTGCTTGCTGTCTATTGACTTCTATCTTCGTAGTAACTGAGTTATTCGATATTTATTTTATAGGCACGTAGGAGAGCTGCCAGGACCGATCCAAAGTTCTTACAACCTCCTCTCCAACAACAGCAACATATTTTGACCCTTCAAACCAGCACATACAATTAACAACTTCCCTCCCCTCCCCTCCCCCTCATCCTCGTTAGAAGTCCCAAATCGGGCCAGTTTCCCGTTTCAGCTCAATTAACTCATAACTCAGCCTCCCTTTTCCCTCCTAACCTAGGTAGTCTAGTCCAGTCCAGTCAATAACCGAGGCGTTTTATTTTTTATTTATTATAACACCTTTCGCGCCCCAGGACTTTCTTATGGGTACCCTAACCTGAGGTATGTATGATATGCATTCCGTCTCACACCTACACCCACGTACTTATACAGCTTTTCTCATTCGTCGTCTTAGCCGCGGGGATGTCCCGGACCCCTGCTGGTGGTGTATCCAATCAGGACTGAGAAGGGGAAAAGTGACGATCTTGATATGTAATAGTCTCATAGATATGATGGGTCATATAGCACGTTGTTGGTCCGTTTGCAGAGATAGGCACATACTTTGTCGTTCGGGCCAACCTTTTGCATACCACCAAGCTACTATATATCACGGCAGTTCAAAAGCTCTGCATGGGCGCGGCGTGCTAACTTGTAATATCATCTCCTACGGGGGTCAGTGGAAAGCAGTGAATCACGTTGCTACTCTAGGTACGTTTGACTTTACTTGACTTGCGTGTGCAGTACCTACCACAATGCTCAGGAGATATATCGGTGTGTTTCTGGGTCGAGCTCACTGACTCTTATGGCTGGATATTGTGCAACTTACAGTAGGGTAGTTCTCAAGTACGTAACAAGCACACGACGAATTACTTCAATGGAACAACACAACCAACATCGAGCCGTATTGGACACCACTAGTACATATTGACAACCAGTATGTTTTGGCTCCGATTCGGTTGTAAACGTGATATATAACAGGGGAGAGAGTTATGTCTGACCGTATTGCACTCGAATGTATAAATCGGCACAATTTATACTTCAAATCGGGAGATTCCTTCCAGCCCAGTAATTGCCTTGGTCGTGTTTCGATCTTGGATTGTGACACCTCCTGCTGCACTGCTAAGAATGAAGAAACAGATTCACGTAGAAACTTGGTGTATATCTAGAACGGTTTCAATCGATTAATGTATTCATTCGTGCTCGATTTAAAAACTACGCAGGTCCTCCAGCGGCGTTCGCGCAGCGTCTCAAATGTATCCCATACCGTCGTCGTCAACTCCCAAATAACGCCCATTGTCTCGGAGTATCAAAACCCTTCCTGCTAGGTATAAAAAAACGAACAACTACTGGAACTGAGTCTTATCAGATGCAATTGACGCCTTCCAGAACGCCAGACCAATCGCTTCTTCCTGCGACCGAATTAAAGCATGATGGATTGCTCCGGAAAGGCCCTAGCTGTACACAGTGCTGGTATGATAAATACAAGGCGAAGGGGGGGATAACGGGTTGGCTCCCATATATGGTACAAAAGCAAAGAAAAACAACACCCCTCACAAAAACCCCTTTCTGCCGCCATCATCGTCTGGCTCGATAAGTGGTGGCCTTGCGCTTCTTAGGCCTGGGAGCCTTTTTCGTGGGACTTGCGTGGTTTGTCCCATCAACGGCAGGTGCGGTATCGGCCGGCGATGCTGTAATGCTTTCTTCGTTGATCTCGACACCGAGTCCCTTTAGCTCATCGTCGTCAATCTCAGTAAGTTCTTCGCTTTGACTGCGGACTGCATTCGTTTCCTCCGACTCTTCCTGAATAGCAGACGTGCCTTCCGGCTCGAACCCCTGTAGATACCAAAGGACTCCGCCGTCCGTGAGTGTGTCTGATGGCTGTCGTTCCAAGCTACTATTCGACTGCGGTGGCGTAGGGGGAGCGGGCTGAGAAGCAGGCATCATAGAATTATAGCCGTTCGTTTCTGGTGGTGTGTTAACGTCAAGGTCATTGTTCATGACGGAGATATCGGGCTTTGTTTCCGTCACTTGGGGATGGGCCGCCGTAGCCATGTCATCCTTGCCCTGCGCATTATCGATCGCCATGGGGGACGACGTATCAACGTCAATATTGCCATCTGTAGATGTACCTTGGTTGCCTGTATCGGTCATCACGACGTCCACATTGCTACCTGTAGTGCCCACGTCCTCATGCTTCAGACCATTCGCCGCGATGACGGCAACAGACGAGTCTACCATGATCACGTCCTGGCTCTTCTCCCCTTCAACATCACCATTTGTGGCCACCACCTTTGGCCGGTACTCGAGGCTTGCCTCAATGGTGGCTTCGAGTTCCTGCTTGAGACTCTCGAATGACCGATGATTTGCCTCTGCCTCTAGGCGCAGAGCCACTTCAAGCTGTGGTTGGACGGCTTTCAGGATTCTCTTACCGAGCTTCTTGCGCTCGCGGTAATCCGAGAAATCGGACTTTACGGTGGTCACTGAAGCGCCATGTGTCGAGTTCTGCGACGCCCCGTCTTGTGTATTTGGTTCGGTATTAATACCTGAATGTATGACATCGCAGAGGTCATGAGCAAGTGCCAGGGTCGTCGTGTAGTACCGTTGGTCCAGCCGAGATGAGAGGGGTAGTAGACCGTCGTAAAATAAATTCTTATCAAGCCTGTTTGATCGTTAGCTGCCAGAGTCAGCGATGATGGCGTGCCGTTAGAACTTACGCAATAGCTTTCTCAATGACGGGTGGTAGAAGTTTGTGAATGGGAAAATAGCAGGTGTCTACGAAGTCGCGTTCCATTTCTGCCGCGTCGAGCTTAAGTTGTTCCCTGTTCACGATCTCCTGAGACAATGACTTTAGCTGTTCTAGGTCCTTCAGCAGCATCTCAGCGAATTCGATCCGCCTATCCAATCTGGCCTTGCCACTGGCGCCCATTGCTGCGAAGTTGCGGCGCGTCAACTCCATAGAAGAGAAGGTTTCCATCTGGAGCTGTAACCGCTTTAGAAGGGCGGCGCCCCGGCGCATTTCTCGCTTCAGAGTCCAATAACGACAAGCATCGCTCACGAACTCTTTGCGCTTAAGAAAGGTGAATCGTTGAAGCGAAGCCTCGACGATATCGAACACGGCTTGAGGTATGACTGGAGCCCCGGACGGGAGCTTCCATATCGATTTTCCTTGCTGACCTTTCTTATCTCCCAGCACAGCCGAGAGCTTGGCACCTGTCATCTGCGACTCGTCTGGCGGGTGGTCTGTAATAGCATGGCGGTGCGTAGCAGCTAGCGCCATTGCAGATGCTTGATTGTTCGCCCAGAGGCGGCCCCGCATCGTCTTTTTGTAATGCTTCTTCGCTCTCTTAGTCGCTTGAACTACATCATTTTCTTTAGCGTACTCGGACGGGCAATGCTTGTCGCACAATGCCTTTAGGTTAGTGCTTCCATCAAGGACATCCAAAGCGCCAGAGCTGTTCTTCATCCTAAGGAAAAGACGAGCTCGGCGGGCGCAGGTGACATGGAAAGCTTGATAACAAGCCTTGTTGCCACACTGAATACATGCACCCATCTGCTGGCTGCAAATGTAACATGTCAGCTTCCATCGGCTCTTGGGGACCTTGTCCACGTCCATGACAGGCTCCATGAATGTATGGTTCCCGAGAGTGACCTCCGGTATCCACACGGCACAGAGCAGATGGGCCCATTTGGACGAGTTTGTCTGTTTGAAAGCCCCATCGGAATTGGGGCAGAATATACAGGTCTAGATAGATAGATACTATTAGCCTAGGCAAAACTAATTGTAAGGACTACGTAACTTACCGGTACACCACGCCCAATTAGCTGACACTTCCGGCACAACCATTGGCCTTCCGGGATGAACGGAACACCATAACATTCTTGGTGAACAGCCAAGTCGCATCCGTCACAGAACACAATTGCATTGGTATTTTCGCAGTCGCCGTCGTCACAGATTGCGCATTTACTGTCTTGTTCTTCGCCCGGCTGGGGCTCGCCATTAACAGCCGCTGCCGAGCTAGATCGGGGTCGATGGGTCTGCGGTGGTTTTGGGTTCGGTTTCGGTATTCTCTTCTCCAACGCATGCCATTCCTTTTCGATCTTTGTGATTGTTATCTCAAAGACCTCACGGGTGACATGATTCCATCCCTGAAGTCTGCGGTATTCATTATACCCCTCCAACCACATATCATCCTGCTCATCCATGTCATACTCCACGCGGCCCAGGGTGTTGCTGGACTGGTGTGATACGTCACCGTCAACCTTGGAGATGGTCGACATGTCTTGGTCCTCGTCGACATTGGCGTCGGTAGCTTTGATGAGCCGGCGCTCTGGGCGGATATAATTGTCGCTCTCCTGATATCCAATGTTCATCATGGCTTTATCGACATATCTTGCCTGACCAAATGTTTTGCTTTCAAATAGTGCTATGCGATCCGTCTTGCGGTATGAAGGGTGCTTGAGGTCAAGCTTCTCCTTGTTGTTCTGGCCGAATATGGGCAATGGAGTGGGTGTATTTGGTGGTAGTGTTGTGTCGCCATTACGGGTTGCGTAGGCTGATCGCCCGGCTCGCCTTCTAGTTGGGGTCGTTGTCATAGGGGTTTGAGAGGTAAATATGAGTCCGTTTGCTTGAGTATTCGGGGTATAAGCCTGCTCTTTGGAAGGACTGCCCAAATCGTGGGAATCTCCGAAAGCTGGCTTCCCGGATGGTGTCTCGGGTAAAGACTTGGCAGTGCCGTCAACATCCTCAGCGTGAAAAAGCATAAAAGTGCCTTCGATATCTAGATTAGGGTGGAACTCTTCCCAGCCTCGTTCCTCTCGGGGCTTGTATCCTTCGCTCTGCACCACAGCCGCTGCAACAGCAGCTGCCGAACTGATTTGCATCTCGTCGTCTTGATCAATGCGTGTAGAGGTCCGAATTCGGGTACTTCGTTCGCGCCGTGGGGGGAGGAGAGAGGGGGAGTCCGCATTGTTGGCCATGCCGGGGCGAGCCCGGGGGCGGCTGCTGGTGGTTGCAATAGCATCCATAGGGTCGTCAGCATTCTTTTCCGAGAATCTTCCGCCGCCGCCAATACCTCCAGGATGATATCGCCGTCGTTTCAAGGGAGGCTCGGTGGCGGCTACAATGCTGCTGGTGCGAGCGCGTCGGAGCGCGGAGACGGTGTCAGGCTGTCGAGCTCTCTGGCGAGTGGACAAACCTGTCCTTGGCGTCCTTGGGCTAGGAGCCATGGTCCTAGAGTTGGGATAACCTAGATGACCTAGATGGGCTACAAGAGGGTTCAAGATGGGAAAGGGGGGGTCCGTAATCAGCGCGTCGCAAGGGATGATGCGAGGGGTTCAAGATGCGGCGGAGGGCGGCAAAGAGGCATTTGACAGAGTTAGAACGGTAGTGCAGATTGAGTTTGATGTGGCGGAAACGAAGTAGACGTAATGTTTGCCAGCCAGTGGTGCTGCAATGAGGTTCGAAACGGAAAATAATTAACTTCAACGCGGTGCGTCGGACGTGATGTAGTCACAAAGGTTAGGATGGTGTTGGGAACGCCACAGTGAATGTTATGTAATCTCCGGCCCCACTTCCCAAATCGATACAGGGAAAATGCATTAGCTATACTCAAAGAGGCAATTCGATCGACTTAGATGTAGCGGTTCCCCGCTTTTCGATACTTGCGTGTACACGCATACTGCTAAGGTGATAGGTATCTAGGTCCTTGCGAATATTGAAGATAAACACAATCGCCCGAAGCATGCATGCATCAATTGACGGAAGGCTAGCAATCTATCTGTACAACCTTGTTACTGGCAGCCAGGCTGTACACTACGGGTATCAAGAGATTTTACGAAGCAATATTTTCGGCAAATCGAAAGTGCCTGTTCTCGCCGCTACGCACGGCGACCCAAGGTTTATACGTGAAGTAGGAACATTTCATATTCCACCAATATACAAGGTAGGTGGTGCGTTATGTACCTATCTGAGGCTACCTCGTAACTCTTAACTTGCCCACCTTGAACCGATGCGCTACATATTCGAATCGACACTTTGCAGTAAACAAACGTACATGCATGCATACACATAGCAGCCTCGCATGGTCACGCATCAACCACTTCTCAGCGCGCTTATATGATTCAATCAAGCATCTACTAAGTTTCTACTCAGATCGTAGCTGAGGATAATAGCTACAACGCTGACAATGATGTAAGGGTAACCCGTTCTGGCAACCGCCTGACACAGCTCTCCCCGCTTTGCATCTAGTGAATCGAAATGGATCTAAGATTTAATGACAGACGTAGCACACCAGTAGCGGACTACAAAGCAAAGAGAATTGCTGATAATTCGTGCGCGCCAATCGGAAGCTGAGCGCATCTCGAATCGATGGTGTGGGGGGTTAACTAAAATTGGGAAATATTACGTTCCCAACCTTGCCAACCTTGCCAACCTTGCCAACCTAGATTCAGCCCTATGACACTACGATCCCGCCTACTGTATGTATGTATGTCCATGCTGGATGCGATCCGATCTTGCTTGCATCCGGATGGGGTTCCAGGCTTACCGGCCTGACCCTTTCCCCATCTCAGGACCTGGTATCGTCATAGGTCTGTCCCTGTCGGCTATACAGCAAATCATATTATATTCTTTAGAGCGAGGCACACTCCCTTGGGCTCGGTACCCAAATGGCCATTCCCGAAATGGGTATACATATCTATTACAAATATTGAGGCCCTTACCATTCCCTTTCCATTCAGTACTGTTGTCGCAGCTGTCGTGCTATACACGGCCGTCGTAATCATTAATCGTGGCGATTCGTCGACTCGTCATTCTCCTGCCACAAGCTCCTGTCGCTCCCCAACCCCACAACAATTGGGGCCGACCTATCCGACTTCGTCACTACCTCGTGAAGAAAAATAAAACGAGAATTTTATTGACTCACCAACTGGAACTACGGGTGCGTCTAACTCTATAAACTGCCAAACTCATTGTGATAGTAATTGTTGGGCATCCTTCCCGTTTGCCATCCACTCAAATTTAACTTCGACAACACTGCAAGCTGATGTATAAGAATATCGTCGACACCCCGGCGCCAGTGTCATCATCAGCAGAGAAGATGGGGACCGAGGGTGGAGAGTAAAACTAATTTCACCTCCCATAACTGCGCAATGAAGATATTCTACTCTGTCCACATACTGTAGTTTACAGCAAGGTATTCCCACAACAAAACGAAACGGAACGAGTCGCCATTCCCAATATTCTGGTCGGTAGTAGCTATTATGCATGGAGATGCTACTTGCCGACTAATAAGCCTCCAACTGGCAATCATAGGAGGTGAAGCAGACTGTGGGCGTGCCCAGCTTTTCTGCGTAAGCCCACGCACGCAAAATTAGTATGTCGCCTAGCTGACTCTCTGCCTTCTGTTGCTGCACTAGAACGTCTACTTATAGTGTCTAAGATGCAAAATACGGTAAGGGGGTATGCACAAGGTTTTCTCTGTTTGGGCAACTTTCCGTCGTCACTTAAGTAATAATGTTCCAAGATACCGATATGTCCTAAGCATATATTTACGGTCGCTTGCAGGGCGGAGCCCATCCAACTACCATAAGCTCAAAAGTTCTGCGAAACGTGCCAAGCGCGGCGAGTCATCTCACATTCTACTCTATTACATACCCTACCCGACATGTGAGGTGAAGACAATTTGCCCCAATCACCTATCATTTTCACATACGGGTATCGTTTGGTAGTGGGCGCTACCAACTCTGTTCTGTGCGCAAGGAGAAGTGACAGGATAAAACTCAAAACTCCTTCGGGTAACGTCAGCACCGGTCTCTTTCTACCGGAGGTGGGAGGGTAGCCGGCATCGCCCTGGAGCTTTCTGTCACTGAGTTCTTTTCGACTGCCACTCAGGCATTAGAGGGATAATTTGTCTCGACCCTACATGCCATTATGCACTATGCAGATGCTCGAACAACTCCGATTTTGCTCGGCCGCCAATCGGCAACTTTGCAAAAGTCGATAAATACTAAGGTTAGAGCCATCGGGTATGAGATCGTGACTTTGGTTTTCAAGATGCCTGATTTCTAGCGAATAGGCTATTAGTCATCTCTCTACTCACATCCTCCAAATCATTAACAGTAAATCAAGACAGAACGCCCTCCTTACCTGGCTAGAAAAGATAAAATAAAGAAATGGATGCAAACAAGTAGAGAGCCGCACAGACTAGAAGAGATGAAAGGGGATACGGTAGGTATAGAGGTAAAAAATAATAAAAAATCAGAAGTGACAAAACAGGACCAAAAAAAAAAACAGATTTACCACCCATCTGGAGCCCCTACCCTGGGTCGAACTGTGAGCCTTCGATACCTTAAGGAAGTGGTACTGGTACGAGGGAGCGCCCATTGAAGGGACTTACAACCCATCATACCACTACCCTAGGGTGCTTAAAGGCTCAGCGATCGTCATTCCCGAGTTCCCGATAGAGCCTCACCACGATGGGGTTTATAACCCCCCTTCCTTCCCCCATTGAGGCCCTGAGGTGTTGCACTGAACGAGATAGATTAGGCTGGTGCATTGAAGTCTACCTACCTATGGACATCACCTACCTCCTGCCTGGGTACCTACATGCCTGCCTCTTAATGCCCCTGCCGCAGATCGGAACTGCAACAATAACCCACAACACTGCTGACAACAGTAGAACGTTATCAAGTCGGGCGACTTGACCTCGTCTGTAGTTTACATATAGGCATGGGACTGTGACAACCACCATCTTTTCCGAGCGGAAAGGGTTCTCTGTTTCAGACCCAGTCCTTGCTCGGTGCGCCATATATCATCAGCTTTCTTCCTCTTCGGCAGACAATTAAGTCAGTTAGTCAACAATGTGAGTAAGGAACTAACCTTACATCGTCAGCCACCTCCTCGGTAGGCGTCATGCATGATACCCAGGTGAACCACCCACTGCATGTACAAAAAATGCCACCGTTGCTGACGTGATCAGGAAATGTTGATGATGGTGATGATGATGGTAGATACTTACATATGGACGGACAGACAACAATGCTTACTCACTACCTTACGTACTTGCTTGAGCATCTTGTGTTGCTTGCTTACCCAAGCACCTAGTGATGGCTGTCAGACTATCTCATGCAAAGCTGACCATCAGGGTAAGACGTACATATAATGATGCATCTAGGTATCCAACAGCATTGACTAGACGGGCTATTTTGTTTTGGTCTGACTATCTACAATTATAAAGGGAATCCAAAGAAGCACTTACTCACTCCATTCTGACGTCCTTTGTGATCACCTACTAACCTATATATACCCTGAAGATGGGCTCTTCTTCTTCGTCATGAAGCTCGGCCATGGCCATGTCACACGATTGTAATGTAGGCACGGATAGGAGCGCATACGAAGCGCCTGCCGCTTCCGTTTCTAATAATTGTACGCAACACTTTCCGTATTACCGATTTACCTACCCAAGTCGGTATATAGAAGTGAAGCTCTCTACCAACCAGAGTGCTCTACATAATTCCCATAGTACGTGTGCATGTATCGATACATCCTGACCTTGCTATCATGACATGCATCAAGATACCACACCGACCGTTATCCCTATCCCTATAATACCGAACTCGAAAGCTATGTCGATGCCTCCTCGCAAAAGTTGAAGAGGCTTCTTTGCTCGGCTACCTAGCTAGACAGTCTAACACACCGCAACTAGCCTAGTCAGCATGGGCAGTATTAAGTACTAATAATGTAGTAAACTTGATATAATACCCAGCTTAGTGTCTGTCCAAGGAAAAGACATTGATGATACTTAAGTATCTACTTATAAATATATACACCCTCCCAACCATCTACGTGTCCATGTATCGACATCTTCCAGAGCTAGCATAATAAGACGAAGAAAAGAAAGAAAAAGGGGTTTTTTTTTCTTCTTCTCTCGTTCCTCCCAAATCAAACGTACCTGCCTGCCTGTCTGTCTACCATACCAACCTACCCGAAGTAGTAATTATCCTCCTTAATACCCAACCGCCACTAAGCTAAGAGACAAATAAAAAAAAAAAAAAAAGAACTCCTGATAAGCATAGTTGGTAATAACGCGTTGGACGGCAATTTGAAACGTTTACACCTCTTAGAGATCCGCAGGTCCGCGTGTTCGAACGAATCACGCTCGGGAGAACTTAGCAGTAATACTTGAACTTGGTTTATCTTTCCCTCTCTCTCTTTATTCTTCTCTTTCTTGTCCATCGTTGAATTTTCGGCCCGTTTAGCTCATGTTATTGCCCACCCAATTGACTGGCGGCTTGGTTCTAGGAGCGGGACTGGTTTACTTCTGTTTTTTTCTAGTGTTGGTGCTAATACTCAGGTAGGACCGGGAAGGTTATATGCTTTTGTGTTCAATGGCCCTTCTTTTTTCTTCTCTTTTTTTTGTTATAAGAGAAAGTTAAACGTGTGTAAGTGAGTGGGCTTTGCTGTAGACAGGTAGTAATAAATAGGTCTTGATAGTCGCTCCGGTTTTGTCGCTATAATATTGGGTTTGTTGAATGGTATGTAAAGTAGGTAGTTAGGTAAATCGATGAAGCGAGCGACGTAATTTAAATGATTTTGTTTGTAATGTGATGGCGTTGCTGGTGGTGGTAGTTTTTAGATATTGTGTTTAGAATAGATAATTAGCGCTCAGGCAAGCTTTACTAGTCCTGATAATTCATACAGATAGTATTGGGTCGGTATTATGTGAATATATGGATCTGTATAGAACAAGGTCTCTCCGTGATGTATAATGCTGTTATTTTAGTTTTTCGTGTTTTGCTTCCTTTTCTCTAATAGTAGCCGGCATGAACTAATAGGTGGAACAATATTACTGCCGAGGTAAGTATCGCCGCAGGAGGCATGGGCAGGGAGACTGGTTACATGATTACGTTTGGTATATCTCGCTGCCCGTATTCTGTATGAGTGATACCTAGGTAGTAAGTAAATTAGATAGAAATGCTTAAGTTGGGGGTTCGACTCATCGTTTTTCTACCCAACATTCCTAGAATGGCTCTTCGTTCCTATGCTTTTACCAATTCTATAGTCACGGTCTTATACATACTTAGTATTTAACCGCATACGAAGTCCAGCGCTCGCCATGCCTACGTTCTGGCGTTACCAGCAGTGTCGTGGTTTTAACGGTGTGTTGCGGTCCTCAAACTGTAACACGGTGCTTGAAGCGCGTTTCTCACGGTAGCTAGTTAGCAACGGTGTTTAAATGTCCATTTGTTTACCGATGTTTCTCGTTGTGGCGCGTGCTTCTTCCGTCTGTGTGTCGTACGGAATGCGAAAGCGCAAGCGAGCTGATGGCAAGTCCGTGAAAGGGTGTTGAGATGAGACCCTGGAATCTATTGTAATATCATTATTCTCAGCCACCCATAAGGAAAGCTTGGGGGCAGAGTAAGTCGGCTATTGTTACCTCCTGATCAAAGAATCCATTCATACCTGGGTAATCAGGCATTATAGCGGTCATCTTCGTTGCGTACCCACCATACTACATACCTCACCCTCGTGCCATAGCAATATTTTACCCTAGGTATCTGACATACTTATGCTCTGGTTGATGCTGGGACTAGACTACAATATGATTCCGACGCTTCAGGCTAATCGCCGTGTTAACATGTCACAAATCATAAAAAAGATAGGTTTGATAGAAGTGAAGAACGGAGAATGCCATCTTTATTTTTTTTCAATTACCAGCCACTCCACCAGGGAAATAGTATCTGTCTACTCTTTGCCTGCCAGAAACACCGAACCGTGTAAATGCAAATAACGCCACCCTCCCACACGTCTCTCATGTCATCGTATGCTGCAGACCGAGGATCCAGATAGCGCATAGCGAACCTGACAGGAGCACAGAGCGCGAACACTATCGCAGAGAAGTAAAGCCAGCTTTGATATAGTAGGTGACCGTACAGTGCGAGAACGCTAAGCAAGCAGCCAACCAATACCAAGGTATGTGGTGTTGCCCGTCTCAATCGTCCCCGGCCACCGTTCTAGACCACCTAGTCTCTTCCACCTCGAAGGATTCTCTACGGGATTGGGTATCGTGCGGATTTTGGGTCGACTCGCCAGCAAAAGCTGTTGGGTATATCTGTTCTGGACTGTGTCCAAATCACATAATGTCAACCCCCCCTTGTCGACCGTAACATGCAATGCAATCATGCTGAAAAGATGATGCTAAACCATTCCGTCTAACGCCAAACGCTATGCCCAGACAACTAATAAAACACGACCATGAGGATATAATGCAACAATGGGGTTGACCCTCAAATATAGTGAGAACAGGTCCATGATCCGGACATGGTCCCCAAAAAGCGAAGAAGCATCTGGGTACACGGTATAAAGCAACTCAGACCAACGCGCCGCCGCTATGAATAGCTTGGGTGCTTGGCATTCGGGATGAAGTAGAACTGGGCCGGATCGGAGAGACGGCACCCAAATCAGCTCCCATGAAAACCGGCCGAGAGGAGTCCCAGTTTTCTTCGTTCAACACAGTCAGGTAGCCGCTACCAACTTTATCCCGTAAGGCCTCGATCTTCTTACGATAAATCTCCCCGCCGGCACTCCAGTCTTGCATGTCTTCCCAGACCTGCCGAGGTTCCTGCACGGTAGATGGTGCTACTGACTTCAACACTTGATTGGTGTCGATGCGCGGTACTTCGGGTGGGCTGAGTGTGGTGGATGGAGTTAGGTTGTTGAGGACTTTAGTAGGCACCTCTGGTCTCTCAGGGGGTTGAGAAATGCGGTAGTTATCTGGTGGGCTGACAGATGGGGTGTCGGCGTTTGGACTGATCCCCTCCGTCTCGATCGGCTGGGCCGAGTCAATATTAGTGCGATCGTTTGTGGCTAGATCCACAATGCGACGCTTTGGTGTGCGCCGTCTTCGAGTTGACGACGTGTGTATTTCACTCGTCACCGCCTTTGGCATCGGGCGAGCTGGCCGCTCCTTGCGCAACACAGCTGGCTGTCTCGGGCCATCATAAATGATCGCCGGCTTACTTACATCGACCACCGGTAACTCTGGAACGGCGGGTTTTACAACAGGGACAGAAGCAGGTATAGCCACTCGGTCCACTAGATACTTCTTCTCTGCGCTGGTTGGGCCCGAGGCATCTATTATGATGTCTTCAGTAAACCCGGGAGTTTGGCGGAATAGGTTGAAGATGGTAATTCGATAATCTCGATGGGTTCGTGTAAACGGATTTCCCTCAACCCATATCTCACGGATGTCGGGTATCCCGGTCAGTCGAGCCAGCTCCATAGGGTCTGTTAGGCGATTTTCTCTGAGGTCGAGCCGCTCCAGGGGGTAAAGTTTTTCGATTCCAGCAATGGAAGAAAGGCGATTGGCGCGCAGGTTTAGAGCGCTAATGGCAGGGAGCGGGTTTCTCAGAAGAGAGTGTAGCGAGTCGATCATACAATGCGATAGATTGAGAGCCCGTAGAGCTGTTAGTGTTGCCAAGCTATCGGGTATCTGAGTGAACAGGTTGGTGGACAGGTCCAGCGAGTTGAGTGTATTGGCTAGAGGTGCTAAACTTGCTGCTGGCACAACAGTCAGAGAGTTGTCTGCTAAGCTAAGATGCTTTAGAAATCGCCACTTCGATGAAGGCAGAATGCCCATGGCAAGCAAGTTGGAAGCACTATTTCTCGGATTATGCCACGAGTCGGATAGACTGGAATGCGAACTGCCAGAACCCGATCGTTTTACCTTGTGAGCAGCCCTTGGGTTTGCAGAATGATGACGGGAGCTTGTGGGACGCCTGGGCGAGTGACTTCTCGGTCGCCCGGAATGATGAGGAGAACCAGGCTCTTCGACTTCAATTCGAGCAACGGACTGTCGTCGACTACCATTAGGTGATAAGCTTTCAGCCGATTCGTTTCCCATGGAGCCAATGTTTAGGTCGGCTATAGTGTTCCTCCGCTCCGGAGTTGTGGGAACCGGACTAGGTTTATGCAAGTCCGCAGTGGTTGGGCTTCGCTTTGGACTAGATGCGTGGGCATAGGCACCAGTAGGTGTAGTCTGTGCTTTTGCCGAACGGCGCCGCCTTTTATCCATGTCATCCAGAACAATATCAATCAGTATATCGGCAGGATCCTCAATACTGGCATTCTTAAGGGTCAGCGAGCGGACTTGCTCAGCCAAGCGATCCCATCCAAAAAACTGTCGGAAATCGATGCCGCTGATCTCCAGAGCCTGAAGGTTCTTGAAGACATAGAGGGGAACGGCTGAGTCGAAGGGGAATTCCTCGTATCCGCGGATCAACTTTGCACGCCAGTCGGGCGCCAATCGCAGACATGGTATCTTCGTGAATGCAGAATATAGATATTTTAAATCGGCCTGGATGGCAGCCTTTTGCTTTTCGTTGCGGGCAGCAGCTATACTTGACCCGATTCCAAAACTGTTCCATAACGCAGACATTCCAGACATGACGCTCCGTATGCTTGAGACTGATCTTATCGAGACCGCATCAGACCCTCGACTCTTAGTGCGCTGAGATGGACTCAGAAAGGATACATAATTGGCCGAAGTGGTGCTATCGTGCAAGTTCTCGAGGCGAACCTTCATTGGCCCTACATTAATACCGAGGTCTTCAAATCGAGACAATAGGTAAAATAGATGGTGAGGTGTAAGCGCAAGCTTGGTTGATCTGGGACTATGAGAAGCAAAGGTGAGTGACCCCAGGGACAGGGCAGTAGCTAGAGCGCTCGAGGTCGATGCCGATGTTGAGGGCCGTTCGGGTAGAGGGACCGAGGATGTGGACTGGGAGGTTGGTATGGTAGAAACGCTCTGGCTCGGGCCATGTCTGGGTTGTCTTCGCATCTGCAACGCATTTGCCAGCGCTTTCTCGTGCGTGCGCACAAAAGTGGCCAGTTGCTACCAGGTATTAGCCTTCTGCCTCTTGGAAGAATCCGCCTTCAAGTCATACCTTGACAAATATCTCCCCGTCTTCGGAATCCATTTCGTCAGCGTGTAGTATACATGGGCATATGTGATCCGGGTATATAGTAGCGAGGTTTGACCGGGTATGGACTCGTCTTCGGAGAGGATTCGAGGATATATATTTCAATGATCCTGTACAACAATCCACTCGAGCGATCGATTCATCAACCACAGGATTAGCAGCACTACTGGAGATAAAGCTAGTTAGCGTTAATACTCAGGAGTCAGTGGTACTATGATAATGCGGAGAGGCTTCATAGCCGTCTACCCCAGATGGTCGCGGGGCCGCAAAGGCGGAGATACTATGCAGCTTTGAAACAGCCAACACCAAAATCCGTGCTGTCCATGACTCGCCCGAACAAGACGATCCGGTTACATATATCAACTTTGAGACGACCGCCCGAAAGGAGGATGAGTCGTGGGAGAGGTACACCACCGCCCGGCATGATTGCACACAACTTGGTCACGCAGTTGCAATCACGTATACATGGTTGAGCAGGACAAATTATGTATATAGTGTGTGTAAAGCAACGCGCGGTTGTTGAACACACATAGTTCACGACTTCGAGTAAACACGGCAGGTACACAACACGGGCGACAACATGCTGGTCGAGACTCGGGGTAGGGGAATGCAAAACAAGTGGCGCTCTAGAAGGAATAGCAGGTAATCGTGGTGCAAGGGAGTCGAGGTCTTGAATTCAAAATGAGAAGTATCGCTTGTAAAACATACCTCTACAGAATGCGGATATTACTCGGTTTTCTTCCCTTCGACACCAACGGGCGAGGCCTCTCAAAATACACCAGAAAGAGAGAGTGTGTGTGGGAGAGATGGCGTGCAATCAGAGGAGCAAAGGAAGGGAGCGAAGACGAGGCCGTCCCAAACCTCGACGTATCGCACTGCAACCCACGAAGACGTGGTGATGGGCGGGTAGTGTGTGTGAACACCGAAAAAAAGATAAGGTTGGAGGGACAAGATATTTGCAGAAGGCTGCGACCCGGTCTGAGTTATACCAAACAAGCTTGGGTCACAGAATGGAGAATAGCGAAGGGGACTTTTCTGCGTGGGGCCCACCCTGTCACAGAAGAAGAAAGCGCCAAGCTTGATCAAGAGGGAGATGGTCGAGGATGTGGTTGGGTGGGCGGAGACAGAGAGGCCACAATGGAGCAATGGAGGGGCACAATAGGCATGTTAGGTGGAGTGGATTGCCCATTCAACTTACCTAGCATATGTACTTAGTCGGCATTAGGTTGGTACCTTAGATAATGTCCTCATTTAAATACTGTATGTTGTAGTCGTACTGTACTCGCCAAACTTTGCTCTAGTGCACAGGCAGACGCAGGATTCGTTCACAGTGCGACTTCCCTTACAGGTTGGTTTCTGTGGCTTAAAGTCTTCTTCATAGGTAATCAGATACCTATCGTTCTGTGAGCAGATACTTCTACAGATAGTTATCTGGTTATGTACAGCAGTATGAATCTGGGCTGCACATCATGTACACAAATAAGGGTCGGGAGGTATCAACTTACCGAGGGAGATCATCAGTCACCCAGCTAGTCAGTCACCTGAACAACGGAAGGAAGAGATAAGAATGGCGCGAGTTACAATTTGCGTGGTATAGCAATCGGCGTGACCAAACATTCTGACCAGACAAGACGGATGAGAAGGATATGTCTAGGTAATTGCGAACACACATACTGACGTAAAATCTCCGCAGCAGCTGTATTACTAGTGTTGTCATTTCAACCGACAAGAAGCTTGACGACCCTATCTACATGCTCTATGCCTTTTGCCCGTCGTCATAGGGGTACATCAAGAAACAAATAGGCATCTCCTAGCTGGGTCAAAAGCTGGGCTTGGGTTCTGAATGGCGGACTCAACCTGGATACAGTATCTAGAGTGGAGTTTCAGCCGATAATAATAAGGCGCCTTACCCGGCTTGGTCTAGATTATTTGTACTAGCAGGTGCATTGGGAAGTAATATTTTAACCTTGTTGGTAGTAGATGATAACCTCTTTGGACTCTGAAGTTTGGATCAAGTTTGCAAACCCTGATCGACCACCCAAATGCCCCGCGATGTTCACTTAGAAGGTCCCTATTATGTTCAAGCATTTACCCTCCTGTGTACGGCCAGGCGAACTGCTCTCGGCAGATTCAATGCTCAGGTTCATCTTTGCTAAACTCGTTCACTACGTGTAGTTAGGTTGGTTGGTTTCCTTGCCGTGCCACACGGCATCTGGAAAAATCATTCGTCTTGCTTCTAGCGATGGGACGAGTTTCATCCTGCTGCGGCACCACAGCCTCTATGTATGCTGTATGTATGTAAGTATGTAGGTAGAGTAGGCTAGGTACAGCATGCATGTGGAGGCTGCCTCGAGGTCCCTGAGGAGCGACATAACGGGCGGCAAAGGGGTGTCAGATGGCATCGCCGACAGGGTCATCTCGGCCAGCCAATGGAGCAATCACTTGGTCTGATCAGCTACGCCTCCAACCAATTGTCGTGTGCCTATCTTGCCATATTCCATGTGCTGCTACGCTAAATGTCACCGCCTGCATAAATCATTCGTCTTTTTGCATCAACTGGCAGACCAGTGCAGATGCGCCAGTACGTCAATACGCCCATATCACGCTTCTCATGCTCAACATAGGAGCCAAGGTGTAGACGGCTCGTCCGTGCCACAGTTATTAGAATACCCTTTACCCAGTCATTATATATTGATGCCGTCCTGCCGCTATTCATACTAGAAGGACATTCGTTCTTTAAGTTAGCTGAGATGGTAATACAGCTGATAACGAGGGTTATAATGTTATTGTAACGATAGCTAACAAATACAGTGCAGTATATGCCGATCCTGTCGCCCACCTTTTTCTTCCTCCTATCACGGTACAAATCCACAACCAACCCGGCAATCGGCATGGCCTAACCATGAGTGATATGGTAAATGTCAATTTGATTCATGGCGGCCTTTCCGAATGCCAAATGCCAATTCAATACATCTGTAAGTTGAGTTGCCTTACATGGCCTTTTAGCTGACAATGTTCCCGGCTCTTTAGCCTCGTCTGAGACATCACATTCCACCAATTTACGCAGCGAGCATATATCACAAATAGGCTGCCGGTACGACCGCTTTATTCATCGCTAGTAGGTTACGCCCAGTGAGTGTATACATCTTTCATCCCTTTGGTGAATCACGGGTCTATTGCTCTCGTGATCCATGTGTCTCCTCAATCTCGAGGAATTCACCCCGCTTCCGCCCTCACCGCTTATACTTGGAATTCGCTTGTCGTGACAAGAAAATCGCGAAGTTGCTCGTTTGGCGGGGAGCTTCTACGGGTAGCAACCATACGATGACATTTGTTTGTTTACGTTGCCCAGCTGATTGAGCCGGACATTACATCTCTTTGCGGTAGGTGACCGATGCGCTGAGTTGACTGGTCCTAATTGAAATTACATACTAAATTGCAGGCTGTTGATAGAGCATCGTACTTATAGTATTAATTATTATTAGACCGCAGCGCCATCATCTCGCCGTCCCGCGCCGTTCATGTTAGGCCGGGTAGCCCCTTCAAGTATTCCAAGGGATCAGGGTCCATACCCTGACTGTACGTGCTGGGATTCTGCTAGGGATCCTAGAGATGAACGCCCAGGGATCCCTGGAACCCTGTCATCTACATACGATACTTACCTAATCGACAAACCAATCTACATAGCCAAAAGCCTAGGTTAGCTTGTGTCTGTGCGCGTTCAACGTCTTCAAGAAGCAAAGCGTCTAGAAGCTATACTAGTTGTAACTTATCTACAGTATGCATAGTATAGTAAATCTCCTTGACAGTGAATAAAGGCCTGTCAATCCTGAAACAGGAATGACTCGTCTTATTAAAGGTAGAAACAGCTTCTCATAAATTCCACATACTTTCTTACCAGAGTTTCTGGTTGTCTGATTCAGTCCTGTCACATTAGTTGCATATTGAATACATATCTACCAGTACCTTACTTTATTTATTAAGCGCAAAACATTACTTAGTATCGAAGGGATCAGCCTTATTGTTAGTTTTAACCAATCTCCGTTGTCAGTCTAATGTTGCTCACCTTACGAGTTCATTGACACTGAATCCTCACCTCGGCGAATAGGAAACTTCAGGGTATCAAGGTCCACGTTATTGGGTAGAGGATCTTCACTCTGACAGTCGGATCTGCTGTGATGCAGGACCCTTCTTGCCGTCGACTTTGTGTATGTATCTTACCCAACCCCCGAAATCCCCCACTACCGACACTCTCCTGTGTTATTATGTCATTGACCCCCACAGGTCAGGCCATATGAACTTATAGTTGCAGTAAAGAGATTCCTCCTTGCCGTTCTAGGTTTACGACCATTGTGACCTCTACCTATGTTTCTCTTAGTCCCTTGGCTTGGAGCATACCCCGCCACTTGCCATCGTATTTTCGTGTTTCAGAAGTTGAGCATCTCTACCATTTTTTACATAGCCAGAAGACTAGCGTGGCGTAAGTAGATCGTTGATGTGCATGTAAGCAAGCCGCAACTAGAGAGATGGCCGTAACTTATTGCCATTATCGAGAGAGGGGTAATAGAGAATATGGAATATCAGATTCATATCTTGATATCTATCGCCCATCTTGTGCTCATCTTGTGCTCATCAGAGTTCGTTGCTCCACGTGCAACATAATGTTCAAAGCACCCCACGTTCAACTCCTGTCCGGCTCTTAACCGTTCATCGTAATGATATCCAACGCGATACCTACGTTTCGACTTAACGCTTACCACTAGCTTCCGGCACCGTTGACCAGTCCCATTACTCGAGAAGTTGGTTGCCGGTATGTACTACGGGGACGAAATAGGTAGGTGGCTAGGGTGGGGAAATAGATATTTGCCATCCATGGACTCTGGCATGTGGACATGAAAATCCCCCATACACATAGACGCCGTGAATACCTTCCTGAACGTCGCCGATCCTTTAAGAGCTTACTCTTGCCGGTCCCTGTTAGATCAACAGAAGAAGCCCCGAAGGGGTGCTTATCTCTGGTCTGAGTCGCCATCCTCACGCGGACTGAAAATCCGGAAGGCGAAGTCTTGACGGGGAGAAACTCTACGCCCGAACCTGAGGGACGGTACACTGCATTTAGGCGAGACTCAGGTATGATAGTGGATGGAGAGCAGCACAGGAGGTTACAACCCGGCAAATCCTATGTTTGATTGGGCAGCTTATTCAGAGGAGCTCCGAACGACGGTGAGGCTGCTGACCACCGAACTTGGCCAAACACAACTCTCTACCTTCCAATCTGTGGATCAAGACAACAACCTCAATATTTTCGTTGATATAGGGGCATTAAATTGCAGTTAAAGAAAGTGCAAGAAGCAGTATCGCAAGCCATGCAACCTATAAGTTTACACCACGATTCATTATCGCGATTTCGCGAGGTAGAATGAGAGATGAAGCACCCGTCTTCACCTCGTCGCCCGGCAATAGTTTCTCTGACACATACTGATCACGCCCAGTTTACGCCCGTTACAGCGAGAAACCTCACGATACAGAATATGGTGTTTCCCTCAACGCGAGTCGGAGGGCGGTGGACATGCAGCACCCGGACTCCAACGGGAATAGAAGATCTATAAGCCAGCCAAGACAAACTTGGTCCCCGTAACGCCACTCTGATTGGCTCCTGATGGCAGCATGAGTGCCGGCTTCCTTGAAGTAGCATCGTTCCAAGTTCTGCAGTCGATATGACGGCAACATGGAGTGTAACAATGCATGAAAAAAGGAAAGACAAAAAAAAAGTATATTCCGTGTCTTCCAACTCTATCCTAGTAATTATTAGCATTGCTCTTGTAGTTAACGCCATGCAGAAGCAGGCCAAAGCAAGTCAAGATCTAGAATTGGCGGCTTACTAGGGTTTGATACACAATTGCAATTAACGACGACACCCGCACACATTCTCATCTCAGACAACCAAGGCCGCCCTCAGTTTCTATCTTCACAAGCATATATCGTATCCATATCGTAAAGACCCGATTCAACCAAAGCCGTTACATTTCATATGTCACTATGGAGATATAATACTGCTTGTATTCGACTGTTTGCCACGTGCATGTGAAAATACTCGTCATCAACTTATTACTACAGTACTCAAGAACTCGTCGCTGGTTTTTCTGAGAATTCTAATGAGTTCCAGCACCGCCCACACAGCGCTACCTTCGGTTATTTCCACCCCAAATTTCCCGATCGCAACCCCAGTTGAGGCTAGATCAGCTGCAACCAAGCATGTCTCTGACCCGCTTCGACGACGACTTACGCGCGACCCATTTCGTGATTGGGAAACCCCTCGTTTTTTAGTATTTGACCTATTAACCCTTTGTCTCTGCTCTAAAACATCATACCTATGCATCCTTAAGTTACTTACTATACAAGTATTGGTTAAGCTTGGGTCGGCTGCATGGGGCGTCTAGTCTATAGTTGGTACTTTATTCCCTAAAAGCTGGGGAAGTGGAAAATACTGGGTTCGTAGAACGTAGAATGCAGAAAGGAGGAGTGAGGTGGATATCAAAAAAGGGTGACCAAAATGATACGGACGGGAGGGAGGGCGGTTGCACGCTCACCGCTACATTATCACATATCGATTAAACTTACTGTCAAAAGTATGGTTATGAAGGAAGCGCAAGCACGCAGAGCCGCTGTAGTATCGCACGAAAATTTTCTTTAAAATAGCTTGCAGTAGGCCTGTAGTCAAGGGCTCTTTTAGATACAAGTACCGATAACTTCAAGTCTAGTGTGATGCAAGTGATAGGGAGTTGGGATGCAAATGCATCTCACGCAAGGTGTGCCGTAGCGAACAATGTTCTGGGTAGGATATGCAGGCCTTTCGTAAGGTAGTAACCTGGGTAAATAATGGAATTGCGACATTCAAACACAGATAGATGTTTTAAGCGGTCAAGACTTCGATACCGCAGCTTGATAGATACATCGATACACTGGCTAGTACGTACGTAGTACGGTACATGAGCGTGTAAGTGACTCCAGTTGGGCCCGGGTGAGTCTGTTACTTGAACTTGACATACGACATCAAAGGCCCCAACTTATTACCTACATGTTACGGCGGCTTATCATTGGGTTGCCAATACAGCTGAGCTTTAAGTACCAAGAAGGAGTTAGAATTGCGCTTTCTTTGTGGAGTGCTAAACGCCAACCACTCCGATAAGCCATATGCAGGTTTGAAATGGGTACATCCCCAGTTATTTTTGTCTTAATAAGGTCAACAGCATACATCGACTTAATAGCCTGCATACGAAGCCATCGTAAGAGGCAGGCGATTGGACAGACTACTACTAACCTGGAATCCTGAGGAATATCTCAACCTCATTCGCCTTTCTTGTTCGCGACGCACGAGCAGATCATACATAATACTTTGCTATTATTATCTGCATACCGAGGTAATGCACCTAACTAACTAACCTACAACTTGAGAGAGTGGGCACGATGATGATATATTGCAGAATCATCCACAACGAAGTGTTCACTCAATGGTTAGGAAATCATTCCCGATCTACTTACCAACTGGATCTCTCTGACGCACAAGTACCTACATACATATTCACAAGCAGCGAGCGAGACACAAAATGTTGGCGAGACAAGCGCATCACCACGCGAGTTGTGGCAGCGTATAGAATGAGTTCATTGGAAGTGTAGTATAGTGCCCAGAACATACGTCAGGTAAAAAGTATGCAGCCCATCGGCCACACACACGCCCAGAACAAGCCCGTTGTTCGAGCGATCAGATTCTAGATGACCAAAAAGCCTCCTCCCCCTCGATCAATCTATTCTATTTCATACTGATTACAGACAATCAATTGCGATTCGCAAATGTACATTAGCTTGCAGGATCTAGACTTACAAACCTATTACTTATATGCCATGTCTCTAACAAAAAGACACAAGCCATTTAGCTCCCTCTCCCTTACATTTCTTATTTCACGATTGTGAGACTTCAAACTAGGTAACAAACCTACCTACTTACCTACATAGACAGATGCCTTAGGTAATAAACAGGTTTTCGCGACTTGAAAAATAACAAAACATCAATTTTATCTGTACTCACATACTTCTGCCTAGTACAGGTTTCTCAGTCACTCAGCTCACCCCACACATTATATTCATCCACGCGCCCGGCATAACGTTCAAAAAATTCTGCCCTATCACAAATAGTAAATAAGTAGTAGGTAGTGAGGTAGGTAATTAGGTAACAGAGCACAGCATATCTTGACACTCACGCCAGCGAGCCAGCGCATAAATGAGAATCTGATCTGCCATATGCCGGTTGCCGGCTTGACTGACTGATGATGATCAGGGGCTGGCCATTAAGTGCTTGGGTAGGTAGTTACAGTACATAGGAGTCTACTACTACGTGATACCTATTTCCAAATTTCGATTTATTTCCTTTGTAGTACCTGTCAGTTATATTATTCTATGTTATATTGCGAGCGTCGTGCGAAATAAAAATAAAAACGTCCCCGTGGGTTACCTACTTGGTTACTTGGACGGATAGATAGAATCGGGCCGCATGTCTGTCGCGTGTCTACCACAACAGCAAAATACGTAAAAAATTGCTTTCCCGCTTTCTGTCTTGATGAAGAGGAAGATACAAGAGACTTGGCTCAGCTTAAGAAACGCAATTAGACGGGCGACGATGACGACGACAAACAATATGCTCTGGGCGTACCACTTAATTACAGCTTATGGGCTCACGTGCGGTAAAGTAACGTAAAGGAAAGTAATAAGTTTAAACTGCGCCCGACCTGCCTGACACTCATTACTCAGGCATGCTCATGTTCATGTTGATGTTCAAATGTCCCATGATGCCGTTATCCGTTCCGTTTACGCCCAGAAATCGAATCGAGTTGTCAGAGATCTGGGCAATAAGTGTGATAGATTTTGTACTTAATTTTGTGCAACGGCCAAGACTCGAGAGATGACTCCCTCCCAATTTTCTTACGAGTTGCCAGCGGCTCTGTGAAACGTCTACCCAGCACTATATCATGATTCTGGCCTGAGATTTCGTCAGCCCAGACAAGGCAGAAGGATGATTTCAAGGGTAGTTATCATTGTAATAATAAGAATAAAAATGATAATAATGTAAGACGAGAAGGAAGAGGAGGAGGAAGAAATAAGCCTGTCGTCAGCCATTAGAACTCACATGATCTGTTCGTGCCACTGCCACAAGAAAAGGCGGCGTTACCTGAAATCACTGCTGCTGATAATCATGAACCGAACTAAACGAACCCAAACCACACCGACCGTTTGTTATCTAAGAGGCGCCACCTCACTTATCTTAGGGATCTACCGTCTAGGTTATGCATCTCACGACATGTCATGTCATGTCATGTCATATATCCTGTTCTGCCCTATCTTATCTGTACCTACCTTTACCTTACCTACGCGGTGATTTAAAAGCGTGCCAGGACACGATATAGCCTGACACAAGAGGGTGAGAGAGAAATGACGACACGCTTGTGCACGACGTGACCCAGCCAACACAGATGCCGACGATAGAGTTAAAGATCCTTTTACCTTACCTTATCTTACATGACAGAAAATTCTGTTTGCATTCTTAGCCCCCTTTAAACTGATCCAATCTCCCACGAAACAAATACCTCCCTTTCCTCCCTCTTCGCTTTTCTTTCTGTTGCTGATGACACGGACACAGAGCCTGTCTTACAAGGCATGAGCCGCAGGTAGTGCCCTTGTAACAGACAAAAGATAAGCAAATGAATGAAAATAAATAAAATGAGATAAAGCCAAAATATGACCTATGTGGCATCACAACAACTTATTTGACGCCCGTTGTACTATGTAACAATGTTGGAATTGCTGGTACTAGATAGCAAAGATTTTATCTTCCCTTTTTTTTTTCTTGTCGTTTAAATAATGTAACTACGTTTGTTGGTCTGAGTAGATGTGGTTATGACCATTATAACATGCGATTTTACTATACCTGACGGGGAGAAGTAGCGGGTTGGGCACTGGTGGTGTTTGTTTTTTGGGAATACCTTTCTGTTATGAGGACCTCGCATATATTAGTCTTATTTGATATATATCCCATGTGGAAGCTGCAGAGCGGATAGGTGTTGTTATGTAACGAGATAGGGATATCTGCAGTTATATTTTATATGGGATCCTGTATGCGGCGTAGAGTAATGCAACTTTAATAGACTACCATATCAACAAGAGACCAAGCTCAGGGGTCCTATATATACATCCAGTAATTCAAATGGGAAGTGGCCTTAACGCCAGGTTATGACCGGAAAGTAAAGGCTAAATCTTGTCTGAGAGTAATTGAAATAATATACCTATCTAAGTAGTTTTCTTCCAGTTTCATCTCACCCACTACCTTATTTCTCAGTCTGGTAGACGAGCATGTCCAAAATGCCATGATGCCTTTCTTAGGTACTTGAAGTACTTGCTGAGACTATTCCAGATGGCCTTTGACCAGAAGACGTGTCCACTCTTTGAATATCTCAGAAAAAAAATCAAAGTAGCGTACTGGAAATGAGTAAATAAGTATATTTGATAGTTGATGATGAGTTTACGTTCTCCTGGACGATATCATGGTGGAACTTCATGTTTTGGTAATCCGCCATTTGATATTTTTATGAAGGTCTGGTATCAGCTGGTAATGACCGTCATGATTTTCGGAGTTAAATTATTCATATAAGGACTCACATAACTTAAGCCGACAACGGTTAATAAAGCACTTACGTATTATTCTATAAACATAAAAAATCCTTCAAGCCTTGTACATCATTTACTCTCAAGCTGTTGACGATCTTGAGACGGGAGACGAAGTCTGCGACTTATCGATGCCAAGATTCGGTCATAAGTCCATGACTAACAAGAAGGTTCGATTCCAAGAAGCCGTAAAGCGGAGATGCCTATTTGAACACATACCGTATTTCGGACTATCAACTATTAATTCATAGATATACACGTAGAACGTATTTGTCAAGAGCGTGCTTCTTTATACTTACCAAAAAGTAAATCTTCTTTATTTGAACCATATTTGCTGCTTTTGAGATATATATTTTTTAACGCGTGACGTAATCTTAACTACCTCCCTACGAACATGGCCAGCACGCAGAAGGACCCCGCGGCAATCGAGGCCGCCAAAGCCCTCAACCACGTGCCGTGGGGAGATGAATACGAAAAGATGATATCGGGGATGCTGTAAGTCACTCTTATGACAAATTATTTCATCTCATAAAGATCGGCGACGAAATGAGTGGTTAATCGAATGAATCAAAAAGGTATGATGCGCAGGCGCCGGAACTAGTACAAGGCCGCTTCAAGGCGCGGCGGTTCATGAATAAATATAACACCCACTTCCCGGACGACGCCACGCCGGAGTCTCTGATCAAAGACAGAGAAGAGATGCTCAAGGGGATAATGGGACGGATCGGCTCCGGCTCGTTTATTGAACCCCCTGTGAATATCGACTATGGGTGTAATATAACCATCGGCGATAACTTTTACTCGAACTTTAAGTGTGTCTTTTTCTCTTCATGCTCTCCCCCTCTCATCACATTCATTGGCCTTCACTTAATTTGGATACCTATTCCCATCTTCCATATTTCATGTTATATTTGGTCGAAGTAGACAGGTAGATGGATAGATCCAACGGGGATCTTCCACCCCACCTCTCTATCTTACTACCTACCTACCTTGCTCTACCTTAACCCACCTCCTCACCACTTTAAACTCAGCAAAACTCCACCCACCCACCTACCTACATACCTATCTAACTCTTCTTCAAACAGCCTCGTAATCCTAGACTGCGGCCTAGTAATGATCGGCAAGCGAGTGCAATTCGGTCCCTTCGTATCCATCTTCGCGGCAACGCACGAGACGGAGGTGCAATCGCGACGAGACGGGATCGAGTACGCGCGACCCGTCGTCATCGGCGACGACTGCTGGATCGGCGGGAACACCACCATCATGCCCGGCGTCACCATCGGAAAGGGATGTACTATTGGTGCCGGGAGCGTCGTTACGAGAGATATTCCTGATTTCTCTGTTGCTATCGGGTCCCCGGCGAGGGTCGTGAAGAAGGTTACGCCTGTTCCTGATCTATGACCTATCTGCCTACATACCGGCTAGCCTAACCGGAGGTGGGTGTCTTTTGAATGCGTAGATGGCCATCTTGCCCATCAAGGAGAGTCAAAGGCGGAAGGGAGGAGGGAGGAGGGGCGTCACGATGAGTTGTTGCCTATGTATATACCTGCCTAAGCTAGACGCACATAATTTTCTGTTCTGTCTGTGAAAGGGCGATGACATAGGTATTACTGAAACGGATGATAAGCGATGAATCTGTTTCCCTAAACGGTCCATAGAATAGAGGGCAAAGATAGACAGCTCGATTGGGCTCCGACATCTCATGCGAAGGCTGACTTCCAAAGGCATACCTACCAGTTTCATTCTCTTGAGGCTGTTTTCTCACTTCCCAAAATGGAATGCTGTGGAGGGGAAGTGTGTAAATACCATCTGGATGAAGAAAATATGAACTTAAGCTAGTCTCGACAGGTTTTCTCATGAGTTGTGGCTGAGACCCTCAATGGAGAGCGACCTGTTCGGGGTCTCGTTCTCCTACCGACGTCATATAACCACAACTGGAAGTAAGAGTTGATTTTTTTTACCTACTCACCTTTCCACCAATCTAGAATAAATACATCAGCACAGAAGTTTCTTTTGACGCTTTTGGAGCTGTATTACTTTGGTGATGTGAGATGAGCAACATAGAAAATTACCAAATTGGGACAACAGAAACTTCTTACAACCTCGGCCCAGTTTTTCACACCGCCCCGTTGTCCTAGCAAGGAAATAATACTGGAATGAGGAAATGGCAGGATCAGGAAATAATAGAAAGAAGAAATAGGAAATGAGGAATGAAAGAGTAGCTGATGGCTAGTTGGAAAGGCATTACCTACATGAACAGATCTGCTACATATTATGTAGAAGGGGTGAGTATGCTGGGACGAAGACACCTACGGCTTACCTACTAACCTACATAGGCGTCATAAGAATGGGAGAATCTTCCCTAAGTCGGTCACACCTTAGTTGGCAGACTATGACTGAATGAGACTGATTCGTGAAGATAGATAAAGAGGAAATACTATAAGGAGAGAAGAGAACTGTAATAGAAAGACGAAGCTCTCACTAGGCTAGCTCTCTAGCAGCAGGAATTAACTGGGAGAGGAAATACTAGAAATCTACATACTTACCTGACCTGTGTGCTCACAGAAGAGGAAACACCAGATAGAGCAATATGTCGAATACTCTGGCTTCTGTATCTACTTTAGGAACTACCACAATAAGAATGGATTCCTACACGAGACGTGTTCTCAATACCTATTTATCCATCTACATTGCTTACGATTGATCTACCTGCTTGTCTCTCGAACGGGAAGAAATCGCATACGACATATCTAACCTCGTGGTACCCATGTAGATATCCCATTATAATGCTTCTCCCAGAAGAGGCATTACTTACACCCATATTTACCTAAGTAGGCATGCTTTGTTCGGGTATGCTTTGTAGGTTAAGCCTTGGCGCGGATGACAGATGGATATGAAGCCGGCCTTTATGACACTTCTTACTTCTTCCAGTAGGCACGTCTTGCTTACCTGACCTACATAGGCGTACTTCGTTCTACCTCCCTAACCCGGGCTATGACAAACCGCATATGGCATACCTTACCTAAGTGTAGAGCATCAATCATGATGCGTTCTTTCAGAGACGTACAACCTTTCTTTCTAATTACCCAACTCTCTACTTATGTAGCTACCCTCCTTGGACAAACGACGAAACGAGAGACAGACACCTCAAGAGGATATGAAGTCGGTAACCTTAAACATTATCATAGTCCTTACTTCTTCCGGATATATGCCCACTGGAACAGAAGCTACACACAATATAAGCTCACGACTGACTCTTATGACGCTTCTTCGAGAGAGGTATTGCCTGTTTATCCGTCTTGTCGAGAGCGTAGACCCCTAAGAAAGGTCAAGTCGAGAATACAACTGATATAGGAAAAAGTGGTGACAGAACATTGCCAACTTACCTACCTACCTACCAAAAACAGGATCTAGTCTAAAGCAGGCAATGGGTAGACAGACCGATGAAGACGCATATGGTGGAACATCATATACTATCACGTCTGCTTACTAGTCGTTGTGCGTGCAGTTGCCGGTTACTTATTGCCCAGTGTAGTAATAATCAAGCCGGACATACTTATAGCTATACTTAACTGACTGGCTCTGTTCTAAGATTCCAAGCACGGCATCTTCCTACGTAAGCCAAGACCCCTTTTGAGTATACTTGAGAGGTCGGTAGGCAGGTGGGCAAGTAAGTCTTCGCATCCTTTGACACAACTACCATATTTGGGACGATACCTTTGAACTTAATACGGGCGAGCGGCTGAAGATCTGTCGGTTTTCGGTTGGCGTGGGCGTTTCTCCAGGGCGACCACTGACAGTCTAATAGTTGAATAGATGTTGCGTTTCAAGTGTGTCTACTATAAATAGTTAGGTATCGCCAGCTCACCGAAGGAGGAGCCCTTGTCTGCTGTCTGTCTATCCGAAGATGGTACTACTGTCACATTCTGCGGCCTAGGTAGGTATTTAAGTATAGGGTAATTATACATTTGGTATATACGCTATTGCTCATACAAAAAGATCTATTTTTGACATCGTAGCCGTTTACAGCAAGCCGTTCGTCTTTCATACAGTGGTTCATTGGATTAGACCATGTAGTAGGTAGGGTATAGGTAGAAACCAAATATGTCGAACGATTTCCGGCCTTATTTGGCTTCTGCAGATTGTATGGCGGCCAGTTTCGGATTGGGGGTAATCCTCACAATTCTGTCTAGAACCTGACCGCCCTCGAGGGCGTAACCACCCAGGACGTCCACCTTGTACATCTCGCCCTTGATATATATCGGCGCGAACCCTTCGCCGGTCAAGCCCCGCTGTATATTCTCAAATAGGGTGAAACCAGCCTTTCGCGCATCACGGAACGGTGCCGTCATGAGGTGATTCAGTTCGTACTCGCGCTCTGCTTGCCTCCGCTTGGTGTCCTCCATCTTCTTCGTAGCTATTTCCTCCTGGGATAGGATTACGGGGCGGAGGCACATCCGGTTGGCCATCACGATCTGCTCTGGCGTGACCTGTATACGCTTGGGAGGCAGCGGGATGAGCGCCCGTCGACGCACGGTGACCTCGAGCATGACGCGTTGGGGCGTTCCTCCTTGCGATGCGGCGCTCGGCAGCACTTTGATCGCCCGTATTATCGAAGCGGGCCGCAGAGCAAAGGTGGTGCCCAGAGCAGAGAATATTATGCTTATAACACCAAAGCCTACTCCCACCCATTGGGAGACCCCCTCGGGCAAGTTCGCGACATTTAGCCAACCGTTAATGAAGGCGCTGCCAAAGCACATGGTTGCGGCAGCATAACTTGATATCAAAAATGCTTTTTGTGGCGGGCCTTCGTATAAGGTTGTCGGTCGCGGCTTCATCGCAAGTCGTTGGGCGAAGCTTAATCGAGCATTGGCTTGGACCTGATCAGCCACGTTGGCAGCTGGGGGCTTGTTGTTAAAGAGGGATCGAGCCGATGAAAAGGCGTTCTGTTGCTGTCGGGGAAAAACCGTCCGAAGTAGCCATGGTGAGTTTCTTGTCGCCGTGGGTGTTTTTGTCGTTGTCTTCAAGGTATTCCGTACAACGAGTAGGAAGGGGTGCGAGAAGCCTCGACACCGAGGCATTGAAGTCGTCATAGCGCCCCAAGAAGTCACATGTACATACGCATGCAAATTTTGTGTGGTAATTATCGGAGATGAGTAACGTTTGGGGCTCTAGAGAGCTTTGCGAGGCTGCAATTGCGTTTGGAGATATTTTTCTTGACGGCTTCAAAAGTTCACGCGGATCTAAAGCTCCAGTGCAGTCGCTATCGCAATCTAGATAGAGTGCTAGGGTGCCATTGACAGATTACCTAAGGTGAGGTTTAGCTAGGTTAGGATTTTGGCGCAGGTACCTCCGTTACTACTGTACAATAAGTACCGTCCCAAGTACATGCTAGCAGCCCCAACAATTCTAGCCAATTAAAACGCGACGGTCGGTCTTGAGACAAGTTCCGATTTGGCTCCGTTCAATCTATTGCAGGGGGGCTAGCAGCTGCGGCTGGCGCCCGGAAAGTCCCCAACAGGCTGGATATTAGACCTCCAAAAACGGACAAGCCCGAAATATTACTGAGGATCTATAGTAGTAATCTTTCAACAACTCCGAAGTCCAATCCCAGGGCCGAACGAAGAGGTGAAAAAGGCTCAATCGAGCTTCAGTCAACCTCCAACGCCGACGATGGCATCGTTTGTGACGGCTACACGCCTATCTTCCAGGCTAGTCAGCCGGAGAGTTGCCCAAGATGCAGCTTCTCGAGGTTTGTAGTCCATATGATGTGATGTGTATAATATCGCGAATTGCTTACACCGTTGTCTGTAGGTTTCCGCACCAGCGCTGCCTCGCTCGCCGCCCAGAACTTCACAATGCCCGCCTTGTCACCGACCATGACGGAAGGAAACATCGCAAATTGGAAAGTCAAAGAGGGCGAATCCTTCTCCGCTGGTGATGTGCTACTCGAGATCGAGACCGACAAGGCGTCGATGGATGTCGAGGCGCAGGACGACGGAATTCTCATGAAGATCATGCAGGGTGACGGGAGCAAGGGCGTTCAGGTCGGCACTAGAATAGGCGTTATCGCAGAACCGGGCGACGACATCAGCCAACTGGAAATCCCTGCCGACGAGCAATCCACACAGAAGAAGGAAGCCAAGGAGGAACCTCAGCAGAGTGCCACGCCCGAGCAACCTAGCCAGCAGCAGAGACAACCACGAAAGTCTGGAGAAAAGGCACCGCCTCAGAAATACCCCCTATACCCCTCTGTCGCGCACCTGCTAAAGGAGCACAAGCTGGATGAGTCGGCAATCAGCGAGATGATACCTACTGGACCTGGTGGTCGTCTCCTGAAAGGTGATGTCTTGGCCTACCTGGGAACTGTGTCCCCTAGCCGGCCGGAGGAGATTATGAAGCGTTTCAACCATAACTCACACCTCGACCTGTCCAACATTAAGATCGCTGTCCCGAAGGTAGCCCCGAAGGCTGAGAAGGCCCCTGTTCAGGAGGTGCCGGTTCCAGAGGATCTACTAGTATCGCTGCCCGTATCGCTAGCTGCAGTCATCGAGGTCCGTAAGAAGCTGGAGGACACGTTAGGTACTTTTGTGCCCCTGTCTACATTCCTTGAACGGGCCGCCGAGGTTGCAAATGATGAGCTTCCTTTGCCATCGAACTATAAGCCTACGGCGGATGAACTATTCAACCAGGTCATGGGCCTTAACAAAGTTGGCCCCAGGTCTTCGCGCGGCCGATACCTACCTCAAATCGCTGCTCTTCCCCCCTCATCTTTTACGGGTGTTGCGCCAAAGCCCAAGGCCAAGGTAGACATTATTGACTTCCTAGCAACCTCGAATAAGAAATCTGTCCCCAAGACGAGAAAGGTATCCCCAGGCCAGTCCGGCGTTTCCACCGGCACCAACTTCTTCAGCCTCATGGTTCCCAAGGAGGAGGAGAAGCGAGCCAAGATATTCTTGCAGAGGATGAAGGCTGTGTTAGAAACTGAGCCTGGTAGATTGGTGTTGTAGATTGGCTGAAAAAGAAAACATCGGAAAGTCTTGAAATCCTGTACCTCTATGTTTTATATTCCCATAATACCTACGTACCTACAAATGCAGGCACAACTATAGACTATACTACCTACTTCTGGAAATTTAGAACACCCTCTGGGAATTCCTGCTCCTTTCCTCACGCTTTGTGCTCACGTTTCATGCTCATGATGGCCGGAACTATGTGTGCTCACAGACTGCGTTATTCGAACACGTTACACGTCTCTCACAGAACAAGTGAACATTAGGTATTTAAACATAAATAGATACCTAACCTAGGTGTCTAAGATTTGCTAGCTACCTTACCTAATAACAGGCAATACTATATTTCAAACTGGCTTCTGTTTAAGGTACCCGGGTATCGTTGACGCTGCCATCTGTCAAATTCCAAACACGTGGACACCCGCCTAATCTCAACTTTTTTTTTTGGCTCTTCATTTCACCGGAATCACAGCTAACCGAGGACAAGAAGCACTCTCTTCTATGTGGCGTTAACTAGCTGGCCCAGCTCATGTCATGCAAGCGATCTACTTACTGCAAGATGATCGGTCACATTTTTATTGATCGTAGATATTATTTATGTACGTACCTACCTACCTAGATTAGCTGGTAATTACAGAGATTAGAGCAGGTACCTACTCTACGTGTCTATCTATCTATACCATTAACCAGGCTAGGTACGTATACTTTTAAGAAAACAAAATCACACAAAATGGAAGACAGGCATGCCATATAAGGCGGTGAAAGGAGCAGAGTGCTTGCACGACTGCTTTATCCAGCTCTAGCCTATTTACTAACTCTCATGCATCCATCGAAGCACGGGGCTGGCTAGATGGCTGGCTGGCTGGAGGAACGTGGGCTAAATACCTGACTACCTACCTAGATGGATAGATAGATGGTACGGGGCGGCCCGACCCATGAAGCAAAGCAACCTCTTGAGGAAGTAATAAAACTGGCAGAGTAGTATTCGTCGTACCAAAATTTTGGGGGCTGGTGTGAGTCTAGAGACGATAATAAAGTACATGCAGATGAGATGCAGACGCAGATGTTAATACGTATGTATGTATGTATTTCTGATGTGTTGTAACGTTCCTGGGAGCCTTAAGTAAGCTAAGTAGGTAGCTTTTCACTTTGTTAGTAACCTGTGGTGGTAGAAGACAGCTAACATTAGAGATAATACGAGGTATTCTCGCGTATCTCCCAGAAAGCAAAAGTAAATGGAATATGCTGTAACAGCCCAGCGGTGTCAGAGGTGCTCACGAGTGGTAAGGTATAGAAAGAGACTTGCTCGTTATCATATCCTCCTAAGATACAGTAACAATATGATTTACCTGGGTAGGCCAACCGGAAGAGGTACCCATAGTTTTGGTCAACACCGGACCCTGTATAATAATAGGGGCCAAGAAAAAAAGACTGTATCAACCACCTTCGTCCCAACTAAATTCTATCGACATTCACCCTTCGTAAACCCTCCGTGTCTTCTACAATGAAAGTCAACGGAAACTGTAGTCCGCCAAGTCCCCTTCTTTTTCGAAAAAATACACGAAACACGTAGCTAAGGCAGGTTACCTACCCATGATTCGGCATTAAGCAAGTAAGTAAGCGAGACCTGAAAAGACTCGTGTTAACACGAGGAGATGGGAAGGGAGAGGAGCAGAAGAGAAGGAATGCCAATACCTATCCTCCGAACCTGTACGAAGTTGACGCGGAATACGGCATCGTCACCAACACCAATGGGTGGTTGTAAGTGTGAGAATATCTAATCCAGGCGAAGGAGGGCCTACGCTTGGTAGATCGTAAGTAAGGGTCCATAAATCACGTATGCCCATCACTACACATCACGCTGCGTTACACTATACACGATATTGATCTAGCTACCTACTATAATTTCGAAACTCGCTACCATATCAAGCCTAAGCTGCAGATGTCAGCAAATATGTAGGTAGATGCAGAGACAGTTATCAAGCAATTAAAGCCCGAACTTCTCTCGCCACGTCCCTCCGTCCATTCTCCCCCCTGAAACAAAGACAGAAGACCCTGACTGACCCTGCAGCGAGGGACTGACTGACAGGGCTATGCGTATGTAGCTGGTTGGCCGTGTTAACCTCGGTAGAAAAATGTGTTATGATTAAGTTGATAGGCAAGTAGATAAAGATGACTTAATGAATACGAATACACCTATCCACCCACCTACTATTCATCTCGCTATCTTGTCCGGTCCGGTCCGGTCTTGTCTTTCTTGCCCTCTCCATCGCCTAGGATTGCCGAATACTTATCTACGGAACTCTTGGTAAAAAGCTAGGCGCAAGAGAATATTTCCACGTATGTATGTAGGTATGAGTAAATAAGGAGAATTGCCCCGAAAAATGGGCTTGCATTGCTTTGCTTTGCTCGCTTGCTTCCTCGCGTTGGCTTCCTACCTTGAACAGTTGCATTTGTGGCGTCCGGAAACTTGTCTCTTTTTCAACCTTAGGACTCCCTCTTCCTCCCTGTCTCCCTCGCCTTCTTTCTCCGTCTATCTCGCTCAAATATTGCGGGATTAAAAGGGACGAATCGGGTCTGTGTCTAACCCTAAGTTGCAGAAATCGATGGCGCCGATAATAGATACCTACATACCGGTACGTAGGCAGGCAATAAGTAAAAAGCTAGATCTTGCTTACAGCAAGGCGTTTAGTACAGATAAATACTACCTAACCTACTGCATAAGGAGTTGTGGCTACTGTACCTTATTACCCATTCTCATACATACTCGAGGTTTGGTGAAACGAAGAATAATCTGGGCAATTAATTATCGTGAGCAGTCGTCCAGCTGCGGAATACTCCCCCCCCCTACCGCAGACAATTCACAGTTACCTAGGTTAGACTCTTTCGTGGTTCACTATGTGATTGTGTCCATGAAATTCTCGTTCAGTGCTTAACTTCCGCTAAAATAATGAAATAAGAAGAAAAAGGATAATACATGCCCATATTTCAAACTGTCAATGAGAAGATCGAGGCCCCACGAATTCAACAATATTTCCCTATTCTAGTAGTACTTGTATACATGCGGGAGGCGGGCTGGATGTAAACAGTTGGCTTCAAACATGGAAAAGCACCACCAGGCCGTAACAACACAGCCGAGTTACCCTCAACATCAACTTACTATTATACCTCTGCCTTGTTTCCTGTTTATCTACACAATTCTTGCCTGTTTCTCCCTTATCCCACTCTTGATAGGGAGCAATAAGAAATAATTAGCTAAGATTAAGAAGAAGGGAAATATAATGAAAAGAGAGACAAAAAAACGTGTTGATGAAAATCTGCTCTCCGTATACTATATTTACCTTGTTTCTTGTATTGGCGCGTCGAACTGAGCAATACTACTTCAAGGGACTAATGTGCTATGACTTACCAAGGAGGCCTCCAGTGTAATTATGGACTCTCTGTCCAATCAGTCTACCTATTCCGCGGCAACATAACGCCTTTTATTGATGCTGCAAGGTATACTGCGTCACCAGTTTCGAGCCCTTTTTTTTTGTCCAAAAGTACAACTTATTTTTATTTGGTGAGTTCTGGATTACAACCAACAGGCGTGATGATGTCCCCAGTACGAATGAGTGCCCAAATCCATAATGCAGCAACGCCTGACAAGCTGCCGAGCTCCGAGCTGCGAAGGGACACACTGGGCATGAACCAGGCACACGAGCCATGTCATCCTACCTGCCGTGGAACCAAAGAGTATCACCATGTAAATCAAATGACCGTGCAGTCCGTAACCGGGTAGGACAAATGCTCGCTAACAACGACCGGTGAGTAAAGGGGCTCGAGCAACCTAGACATCAAGCAACGTCTTGTCTTCTTCCCAACCTTCCCAGGTCGGAGTGTCGAAGCCATTAGGCCGTGTGGCTCGCACATGACCAATCCTGAGGCCTTGGACGTCAAGCGCTTCTCTCGGCCACTTGACCACGCCGCCGAAGCCCACGCTGTATGCGCTCTGCATCGTGTTGTCGGCAAAGAGCTTTGGATGTAGCCGGCGGATGCTACGAAGTGCGCATTTCCCAATCACGTCGACCGAGTCGCTGTGTCTTAACTTGAAAAACTGGGGATCGTGACTACGTCGGAGCTCGGCCTGAACGTCTGCCGGGTACAGACCAAGCGAGAGGAGAAAGATATTGTACTGCGAAAGGCTGGTTCGACAGATCCAGGAGCCGCCCTCAGTAGCACGTCTATAGATGCCGGACAGAGCTGCGATTGTGCCCAGGGTTCCTGTTCCATAGTCAGACATGGGAAAAGGCGGCACCACAGGTTCGTTCAGGCCCATAAAAGTCCCCTGTGCCCATGCCACACCTGTCACGCAGTCAGCAATTTGCTGCCAGCCCGGCCGACCGGCCCATCCAGCGTCAGTAATCCCCGACCCCCCAAAGCAGTCCTCCGTAACATAGACGACGCCGCGACCGCGTTGCGCTGCCTTGGCGGCGAGTACCTCGGGCGAATATCCTAATCGTGTGGTCACACCGGGGCGGTAGCCGTCAATAATCACGTCCGCGGTGGCCAAGAGATTCTCAAAAGTGGCGCGATCGGCAGGGTTTTTAAGGTTCAGTGAGGCTGTGTGCTTGCCAGCATTGACATCAAGCTGGAAGAACGGCACATCTGGGAGATGAGGCGAGGTGATTTTTAAAACGGAAGCGCCATGTGCTGCGAGTGACCTGCCAATCGTTGGTCCGGCAATCACACGACACAGCTCGACCACACGTATGCCACGAAGGCACCGCATTCGGCCCTTGTCATCCACGTTTGGCGCTAGGGGTACCGGGGGTGTAGACAGTTCGAGGGGGCTCACAGAAAAGGGCGGAAGTGAGCTCAGAATGTCGCCGTGGGGGGTTTGCAGGTACTGCTCTTGTGTAAGTGCTGGGACCCCCGCCTGCCGGAAGCGCTGATTGAGCAGGTCCAGTTCTTCGGTAGAGAACTGTTGTACAGCAGTTTCGATGATCTTAATGCATTCGCGATAATCAGTCAGCCCCGGGAAGAACGGAGGGAGTCCGATCATTCTAAGCGTGGTACTGGCTTCTAACGATCCATGGATGTGATAGTACTCGCCGGGCTCTCGGGTCTCGTAGAGTCCTGCGGATAACCGGCGGTACAGGATTGACTGAGCGCCGTGAATATCGGTATCTGAGTGATGGGTTAGTATACAGCGCGGATCAAAAAGAAAGCAAACCAACCAGGCAACCTCCGGCTGATCTTCGGGTTAGATTTGTCGAGATCATCGAGAGTCGTAATATAAGCGGACATCAAATAACATGCCACTCGCTCGAGGTCTATCGTGATTTTTCTTCGAGGCTCCTTGCCTGGAGTTGGGAGGTCTGCGACGGCAGAGACTGCACATCCTTCTAGCGCCTTGAGGGCCGCGCAGGCTTCCTGCTGGCGCAAGGGGCAAGGAAAACTCGCCGAGTCTCCGGTAGCAGATCGAGCTTCAAACACCACATCTTGAACATATTGGGCGAATTCGACGGGCAGCTCCGACGAGGAGACTCGGAATAAAAGCTCTAAAGCCTGGGAAGCATTGTGGCTTACCGAATAAGAAACCCCCCCAGTCAAGGAGGCTGGAGAAGGCGTCAGGTCTTGGCTGGTAACCATTTTGATTCAAGCGAGAACTATTCAGCTTGGAAGAATGCTATGAGAACATGGAATACCAGTGCCCGGAAGGCATGCCACTCGGCTGCATTTAAAGCTCAGGAAACGCTCGAACGCCACTGAATCCTGACGGATTTTCATCGTTAAATTATCAGTCAGCACATAAGGCAACAAAGGATATCGTGAAGCGGCTGCAGTGACGAAGAGGATTTCGCATTTCGGAAGCCATTGATGCTCTCGGAAGTGCAGATCACAAGCTACATCCGAGAAAATCGGCCCGTGATACCCCTTTTCGACGTCTAGATTTGGGGGCATTCCAAGAAAATGTCACTAAGATGGGACGCCTCCACTGGATTGAACTCAAGAAAACCACAGATAAGGTACTGGGCCCGTAGCACAGGTTCTTTGTCCTCGGGATAGTGAGATGAGAAGTCTTTGGCGTGTCGCAGTGTGTAGCGCGGCTAGCGCTACAGGGCGACTTGGTAGCCGGCAGGGACTGGTTGCGGCCTATTTCATAAGCCGAACCTGGCACGGTTGGGTGAGGACCATGGCATCTCATGCCATATCTGGCGAAGAGCTCGATATGGGACAAGTGAATACACGGGCTAGTCGCGAAAAGATGGGATGTGATATAGACCAGGTGTTTCAATAGAGGCTAGACGAATAGTAAGCTGTCAGACCTAATGGGTTCATTGACGATACACCGAGATCTTCCGTGGGGGAGCATAAAGACGGATTGCCGGAAGTAATCGACAAGACCTATAACCTTGCATGGGTTCGATGCGTGTCATTGCCCATGGAAGCCATGGAAGTCGCCGGGGACATGACAGACATGAACGCCAGGCTGCACCAGAAAGAGGTCACGCGGGGATGTTTAAGGCAATAGAAACGTGAGCCTCGTGGGGAGAGCCGACACTACCTAGACATTCTGAGGAGACTTCAGATGGTTCGGATGGACGATACCTATGACGGCGGACATATTCTCCGACACTCCGGTAATCGAGCCTCCCCAGCTAGCTGATGAACATAAAAACCCGGGTGCGTTACCCGAGAGGAATACGAGCGTCGCGAAGAACATCCTCTTTCCAAGGACTTACAGATACGTGAACGTGTGTAACATGGCACGGCGTCAGATAGTGGCTTGCTTCTCTCAAGTACGTACGTCTCTGCGTAAAACCAATTGAGCCACCTGAGACGCCTGGGACCTTTTAGGTCAGCCAGAGCTCGAAAGGCAGCCAAGAATGCATACGAACAACCTTGTTGGCAGCCTCTTTGGTGCAGTGTAGGGCGTGCGTGCGTACGTGACAGCTGCTGAGTCTCCGGAAGAGATCTGCAGTCCGCAGCTGATGTCGGTAACTCGTGATTCATGAAGTTATAACATGCAATGCAAGGAGTAATTTCATGTGTATACCTGTGGTAAATATATGCGCAGCAGTGGGAATTTGGATGCGAGAATTATCTTGTGTGAGATATGGGACAGACGGTGGCTCTTATTAAGGTAAGATGAGGTGAGAGCGAAGTAGAAATGCAAATGAGCCGCAAATTGTGGATATCTATCTGCGCTGTGGGCTACATATTGTAAGAGGCAGCTACCAGATTAGGCGATATGCATGAAGAAACCACCTAACCCTCCTACCTACCAATAGGTACGTACTTACAAAAGTATAGTGGGTACCTGGGCAGATTAAGTAAGTAATTTAAGTACCTGATTAGGTGCGCGGTAGATGCATCTTGGCTGCATCGAGAGGCGGCAGGTAGTATTTGGTACATCTCGATGCTCTAGATCCCCCCTGGCTGCAGTTTCCGATTAGGTGCATTAGCCGATGGTGGGAAGCTCTCCAGAGAACGGCAACAGCCAGATCGTACCTGTTCCACCTTTGTAGTTACTACCTTTCTGACTCGACAAAGGCGTTGTGACAAGCTTGCACCAATAAACGTACCTTCCTGGGTAATCACCAGCGTACATGACAACACTAATAGGTACAGCAGTAGCACTTTCTGTTGAGCTTTTGCGTAATCGTGTGTAGGTATTACCGAACCACCTGAGATCAACAACAGAACAAACACGACAAACAAAACACAAAAATGACTCGAATTCAGCTTGAGTCTTGGCCACAAGACAGAACACAAGAGATGGTGACCGCCACTGTTCATCGCGGCCACGCCACTGCCTCGCTTTTTCTTGCCAGGAAGGAGTTTCTGTCGCCTACCTAGGGTACTACTTTATGATTCTATTTATTGTCACTCACATGCATATATCTATTTATTATCTATTGCCATCGTCACCGTGGCCGAGAAAAGATTCGATGATGCAGCCGGTGAGAGGCAGTTGGCCAATCGGACAACGAGTGCACAACGATGCATACTGCTCTCTTCGTCGTTTGCTAATGCTCATAGTCCTGCTTGCCACAGTGCTACCTGGCCACCTAACAGTTGAGCACATACTAACTCCTGCGCCCACGCACATATGAGCAATCATGTTTCCAAGTAGGTAGATCCCTATCTTCCAAAGGTTGGTAGATACCACCACTGCCGTACTTACCTACTATCCCTTACCTACATACTTACCCTACCTTCCCTGGTCTGGTTCTTCTACCTTGTAAGGTAGTAGGCATGTACGACTATCTTAGCAGCCAGGCGCAAGCTGTGCTCTGGACCTGTGTGCTAAGTGTTGTAGGAGGTAGGGGATACCCAGTATCCGGGTCGGCATGGGCCCATGATACAATCAATCATCATTTGGTCTTTTGACATTGACATTGACAAGAAACTGTGCATCTAATCTGAGGTGCATGCAAGTACAGATGTCAATATGCGCCTCTCGACATCCTAGGTGCCGAGTAATCTCTTTGGCAGCAGGAGTCTGGCTCGCCTATACCTATCCTCTCCTCCCTTGTGGCTCGCTCAGGTAGGTGGGTAGAGGTATGTAGGTGGTTGCTAGGGTGTCTCTAATTCCTGCTTTAGCAAGTAACCAAGTAAGTGAAGCGCTCTGCTCTGCTTCGCTGTTCCTCGCCCTGCTTTACGGCATAGCATACATACATACTTGGCTTCAGTTGCTGTATATATCGTATCTCTTTTACCAGGCTGGCAAGCGGCGGCAATCGCTCGATCTATGCGTGTCCAGCGCCACAATCCACGTCCCGCCACCATGACCCAACGGGCGCCTCAGTTGATTTAGTCCACGACTATGTTGCCCAATCATGGCTATCTCTAGCTAGAAGCCATGTATAGGTTGGCACTCATCAATTTTCCCTCGTCACATCAGTTGTGATGCGTAGGTAGTCAAAAACTACAGTCGAGACCGGGGTCTGCCTGCTGGGTTGTCACCCCCTTGGGCTGCCCGTACCGCTGCTAGGCCTCTCCCCTTGCATGTATTCCCTATCTATCTGGCTTGTCTGAATGCTGCTCTCCTCTTCTTTTCCATCCTCCCCCCTTCCGACGCAGGTGGCCGATCTCAGCAACCTTTCCTAACTTTTATTTTTGGACCCTCACTCTAGCTAGAGGACAAAGAGACAAACTTCTGATGCCCTCGCTGTCAAATCACTAGTGCGCCCCAGTGATTCAGCCTTTCCGTTTCTAGTACGAATTCAAAGACACCCCGCCGCTGCTTGTCCTCAGTCATCTACCATCTGTCTATCACGCCGGGCTGACATCTAAACTGAGGGCATCCTGAGAGGCCCGCTGCCGATGCCGCATGCAGATCGATAACCGTCCTATCCCGGGTGGACTCTATAACCCCAACAAATAGGCCTCCGTGAGATCTCTCGAGTCTTACGCTCCGCCTGGGTCCCGGTAGGGCTGAAATATTCTATCTTGTCCGTATCCGAGACCGACCCTTTGAGAGCCCGTGGACTCGGCGCCGCCCCGAATTTTCACGTATTGGCATTGTCCAACTTGAGCTTTGCCCCTCTGTGGCTCCTAGGAGGTCGGATGGCGGATGTGACCTGACCTCCTCATCATCATGACACGACCTAAAGTTGATCCAGACAAAAGGCAGCGCACCGCCCAAGCCTGTGAATCATGTAAACGCAGAAAACAAAAGGTTAGTTGACCCTTTTCCCCCCCTTTTCTTGATCTCTTAACATTCACGGAGATATCTGTGTCTTATCACTTCGTTTCTTTCACTCTCATTTTGCCCTCCTTTCCCTCTATAGGTTTATATCTTCTCTGCCATCACCAGTCTTCTCCATGGTGAAACATCTCAGGATACACTGCATAGAGCAGAAGTCGCATATAAATCCGCATATATTCACCTAGGTATTTGAGGGTACCTCTGCAGAATCCCTCTGGGCCGAAAAATATATAGTATGCCATCCGCGGTTGTGGCTTGACTCAGCAGATAGTCTATTATGGCGGCAAAAGTTGCATCACAACTTTTGTTTCTGTTTGATTGAATTGCCCCGTATGTTACTGACAGAATATTAACTGTAACGTGGCAGTGCGACGGCCTGAAGCCATGTAACACGTGCACGAAGCGGCAGCTCGATTGCCAGTATACGACTGCCAGCTTGGATCATCCCAGTGCGCAAGACGCACTTAATTCTCCTACCAAGCGCCGGCATGTTGAATCTTCGCCAAACATCATGGGATCCTCCATCGATGTGGTACAGTCCGCATCTAGACGGAACTCGTCTTTAGCGTTGTGGGCTGCCCCAACTGAATCTGCAGAGATGGATCTTGACCGGGTCTTGGCGGTGGAATCACTTCAAAGCAAACATATCGGAGCAAGTCGTCACCTGCTGGGCGGGACTGACAGTGATTTCGATAGCCATTCGAGGCTCGGCAATACTAGTGTGGCTGCCGATGAGTCTGAAGGGTATCCTTTCAAGCGGATGCTTCAGGATTCCACCGGTAGGCTTCGTAAGTCGGCTCCCTTTTGAGTTGTCTCTAGTCGTCACACAGAGCGGGGGTCGTTCATTTACCTCAGGGGAAGCCTTGTCTAACTCTCAAATCATCCGAGTTGGTACTAATATACCGTGTAGTCTACATTGGTGACTCGGCGAGTCTCTCATTTCTGCAGTGGATTCGTATGATTGTTGAAAACGTATCGGGGCCATCTGATTTCACCCAAGATCCCCGCCGACACATGATTATGGAGAATGCTATCTCTTTGCCTCACGACCTGAGGCCAACTGGGGTTCTACCCGATCAGAGGACTGCGATGATCCTTATTGACTCCTTTTTCACGAATGTGCGTTTCCCTCCTACACATAAAGGCCAGCTACTTACAGCTGTAGACCGCAGGATTTGTCGAGATCTTTAATAAACAGGCCTTCTTAAGATCGGTGGACGAGTGTTACAAGGACCCCCTAGTTGTGACTCCTTCGCTTCTGTGTCTAATCTATTTGGTGTTTGCCATTGGCTTGGTTATGGCCGCCCCTTCTCCCGAATCCGAGGAGGCCGCGGTGATCGATAAGCTCCGGTCGGAGAGGACCAGCCGAGCCGAGTTGTTCTTCCGGAACGCTAAAAGTCTGGCTGACCCTGTAACGGGCTTCGAAGACGCCGATTTTTGGTCAATCCAGGCTTTACTCTTGATATCTCTTTACATGCTTGCGATATCAAAGAGAAATGCCTCCTACGCCTACTACGGTAAGTGTTTCTATTCGATCATTTCTCCTTTTGTGGTCGAGACTTGCGCTTAACACAGCACACCAGGGATGGCAGTACGCTCTGCTTTCGCGCTGGGACTTCACAGAGACGAAAGTCTATGTGTATTTTTGGCTGAGGATCGTTTAGTACGTAAAAACCTCTGGAAAACACTATTTATCCTCGACCGGTTCTTATCAGCATGCCTTGGCCGACCAACAGCAATATCCGAGGAGGACTGCTCGACTTGCGCGTTTGAATTCTCGAGGTCTGCCACCGGCTCTTCCGTAGATCTAGGCACCGAAGCAACACATCTAGCGGCGCTTGAGGCTGCGATGAAGAGCTCTCAAGTCATAGGCATGATCCTTAAAGGCGTGTACTCGAACAGAAAAATCTCGACGGTTATAGCCCAGGATATTGCCAATTCCCTAGACACTTGGAATAAAGAACTTCCCCGTTCCCTGCATTGGAGGCGACTCATAAACGGGGGAATCGACTCTACCCAAGGCATTGCAATCCTACATATCAACCTGCTTCACTGCCATTCGGTCATGCTATTAACCCGGCCATTCTTCTTGTACTTGCTCAATAAAGGACGTATTGGACTAGAAGGAAAATATACCAAGCCCTCCCGTGTCAGCCATAAGGTGGAAAACTTCGCTCAGACTTGCCTCCAGGCATCGCAGCATACTTTGGTCCTGACGCAGGCCGTTCTGGATGCCAAGTATCTCCCACAATGCAACCCATTTGTTATGTAAGTGGATCAGAAACACGCCTTAGGTAATCCTCAATATGGCTGACAACCCACCAGACATTGTGTTTTCGCAGCGGCATTGATTGTGCTCAGCAACGAATTCGCCACGCTATACCATAACCCGGATGCCAGAGCTTCAATCAATAGCGCGATAGCGATTCTACGATTCTGTGCACAGAATGACAAACAAGCGGAGAGGGTGTCTTACATTGTAGAGAGTTTCGATAAGGCGAACGAGGAGCGGCCCTCGACCGCGACGAGATTACATTTGCCCGGCCGCAAGACCCCAACGCTTGCGACTCCCTCCCATTGCAGCAACTTTGACCCGGTAAACCATTTTTTCCGGTCCACAGACCGCGAAGTCATCCCTACTGTCACTACGTCGACCTTTAGTAGGGAGGAGAGCGTTTTAGTCCCCTCTGCACTTACGCCCATGGCATCCATGCCACCCCTGATCCCCTCCACCATACAGCAGCCTAGCCCAGAGGGAAGCATATCTATGAGTAGTGGGATGACGGCGACAACCGGTTTGGCACAGGGAGTCGATGGCATAAGCGGCTCCGACACGGTATTCGACCTAGACACCATGTGGAACGGCTGGAACAATGCGTCGAACATACCAATGCAACACCCCTCTGCTGCTTTTGGTCCATACGGTCTCGGACAACCCCAGGTTTATCCGACCATGGCAGGACCAACGGTCATGTACCATCCATCTGATTTCAGATAACGGGCAGCCAATTCGCCAATATTTTTGTTTCATTAGGACCTAAGGAGGCCTCTACAACCTATAAATACATCACACCTTGGGAATATTTGATTAGGCCTCTGAGGAGGAAAGCGGGGAAGCGACACATGACTGATATACCTACTTTTTCATTTGTAAGGCGTCTGGATCATTATCACCAGGGCAGACAGATCAGGGATTACATGTTGTTATTGCTGTTGTTGTGCACTGTGAAATACAAGAGAGACACAACAAATCCAGGCCCGAAAGGGGGGAAGAGAATCTCATTTATTCATGATATATGTAAGTCAAATTGCATGTTGGGATCTTTCTTCTTATTTTACTTCATATATGCGCAGCGTTCTGTTCTCCTGCTTCTTCTTCTTCTTCTTCACTCTGTTCTTCGATATCCAACTACTGTAAATACATATATAACCTTCATTTACACATCATTATCAGAATTATCAGATTGTTCCAGTAGCAGTAGTATCTTTTTGTAGGAGACCTCGTTTAGAGCGACTGTGTTAAAGAAGAAGGGCATTCCGTTTAACTAATGACCACTTGACCGATCTTGCGTCTTGCGGTGGGGGAAACAGCTTTTATGGACTTGCGACGGGATAAGGGGCTCGAAGACGAAGATGTTGGTGTGATGATGATGATGTTGTTGTTGTTATTGCTGTCGCTGGACCGGGTCCGGAAGATACTATTAGGATGTGCCATCTGTTTTAGGTTGCTGGACACACGGTTATGTAATTACTCATCTGGCTCAAATTATTTCGGCAATGTGTTATGTTGTCTGGTATTGTAGCAATATGGTCATTGTATGTGAGTGTCTAAGGGCTTCGGTTTTATTTGCCCAACGTACAAGTAGTAACCTAGTAGAACTGTCTCTTACAAGATAATACATCCGCTATACTTAGATATCACATCAGAATATCCAAATATGTACATAGAACTTCAGTAGGCACCATCCTTCGAGGCGATTTGCTAGGGACCTCTTTCTGGAATACATGCCTAGTTTTCGTTCTTGGACCTCCGTCAAATAAGAAAGCGAAGCGCAGAAAACCATTAGCGCTGTTAGAAATCGAACCCAACTCCACACTTATAACTAACCTCTTCAGCAGACTGTTACACCGTCTGGGTCTCGAACCTTACTTCCCGTATTACATACCTAGGTTAGTTGCTAACCGTTTAGTATGTATATATGTAGATATTGCGGCAGCTAACCTAACCTAACCTAACCTGGCCGGTTCTTGGCGGTAGGTAGGTAGGTAGGTACGGGCCACGTGGTGATGGCCCTTGGGTGAATCGGGGTCTGGAATCGCTTGCATAGGCGCAAGGTCCTTACAGAATACAGTACCTTACTATTTCTAGCTAACCTAGGTATGCTTTGATGATCTCTATACAGATCTATCGATGGGATAAATAATGTCACTGCTCGTGTAGGTAATAGAGCGTGGTTGGCAATGAAGTCGGGAGAGCGGTAGCTTAGCTATGTAATTAAGGTATCTCGTACGTGGGATCATCACGATCAGTGTCATTATCGAGGCCAGGAGCGGGTCTATCGGGTGCGATAACCGCAGTGCGGTCAGTGTAGCTTTTATGTCATGAACTTGAGTGGTGTTGTTATTGTTGTCGTTATTGAACAAGTAATGAAGTCCAGGATGAGGGCAGATGTCGATTGTGAAGTTGGTAAGTAACCTAGGTAAGTACCTAGGTTAGGTACATATCGCGGCCCTGGTCCCTTACATATATACGCCAATGTCCTGCATCATCGCTAACTTGATTCTGGCGCATGAATCTGGGCGTCGCTGCCAAATTAGAGTTTCGTGGCGCGAAAGATAGCCGAAGGATATACATAAGCTAAAGGCCTTCCCCTTCGAGTTTGCTTCAACTACCTAATCTAGGGATACAGTAAATTGTGATCCGTAGGTAATATTGAAAGTTTGATCTGATGACTTATCTAGTTGGCGCTGATGTTTGTTCCATTTTGATTTGTTTGTTTGATTCTGAGTGGTCGCATGTATAGTGCGACCAGGGATTCTTTTTTTACCAGTCAACCCATTGCTTGGTCGTTGGGCAGAGGGACACGTCAGATCGATGCATGATTGGTATGACATTATAGGCCGTGTATGTGCAAGAGCGTGTCAACAGAGTGGTGTGTAGGATTCTTAACTCCGAACAAATCGTTACGTACGGAAGGAACGGCTGTGTTGGGGTTGAGAGTTCAGAAAAGCTAGTCATAGCACGAAGATCGTATCGTGGACACGGAGAGGTCTATTGAGTACAGAGCCACTCGAGTTATGGGCTTATTGAAACCAAACATTTTCCCCAGATGTACGCGCCCATGGTATTAAACCTGCGAAAACTCCACACAATTGCCCGCCCGCCGTAGATACGTTTTGACCTTAGTAGAAGAAAAGAGTTGCCACCAACAAAGGCAGCCAGGCATATGCCAAGCCAAGTCCCAGCATGTGATGCGATGTCCTAGAACCGCCGCTTTGGAGTAACACTGGTGTTCCTACCGTCGGCGTGTCATCGATGCTGCAAACATTCTGACAGCCGCCATCATCCCTCTTCTCTCTCGGGAACGACCAGAGGGGTTCGTCATCGCGCTTCCTGCTCGTGTGATCGTTGCCCGTCTTATTGTAGACAATCTCGATCCACTGTACCTGGAGATAGGCCGACCCGCCCACGCTCATGTTACCTGACCATTCACCGCCATCTGACCATGTATTGAAGATAACCTGACTGGGATCGCGGGGTACCTGGAAGGCAATCGAAGCGACATTACGGCCGTCGATGTACCAAGTCGTCGCCGTCGGAGTCCAATCCATTCGGTGGACCGACCATTGCGTCCAGTCTGCCTGGATCGGGGTAGTAGCGTTTCGCGTCGCTGCCGGGATGTCATCGCCTTTCTTACTGTACGATGGCTGGTTTGTGTATTGAACTTTATTCCTGGGATCCATTGTTCGGATCTCCAGATCGGACTCCTGGACACTGGTGAGCAGATTCGGGTCGCCGGAATCCCTGTATGTAAACATAGCAGTAACCGCGCCCGGGTCGCCGATGGTTCTGGCGTACATTCGGACCGAGAGAAAGTGATAAGCCTTCGATTTGGATTCGAACTCTGCGGCAGACTGGTGATGTTCATATCGTAACGTCCTCATCGTCAAGAACGTGTCAGATGAGGCGTTCTCGTCCTCGTTTTTCTCGATATAAATGTTGTTGGGGGAATTAACCATGAGTACCGGAGCGTCGCCCGATTTTACCGAATCACTGTTATTCCATTGTTGGATCCCCCAAACACTGTCCCAGTCGACCGCAGAAAAATAGTCGCTCGTAACATCGGCCTGACTGCTGTCGTAGGCGTCAACAATAGGATCGGGCACATTTGCATACTCTGCAAGTTCCCGGAAGTCGAAGAATTTGTGCGTCGTGAAGTAATGTGAGCTGCTATCGTTGGTCAAGTAGCAGTTGCATTGTTCGTCATCGACCTCTTTCAAGCAGGCAACCCGACCTAGAATTTGAAACACAACGAAAAGGAGCGCTTGTGGTGATAGCCTGGCCATCTTTAAATCGAAGATATTCAGATTCCTAGCCCTATAGCCCCCATCAGTGTGTTGCAATCCACTACGGTCCTTGCAGCAACAGGTGACCAAAACAAGAAATGTGTATCTTGTTTATCTTGCGGACGGCTGATTCTCGAGAGGTCCCGACGAGAATCTTTTTTGCGCAATCGAGTCTCTTCGGATTGCGCGTGCCGCATCAATAGACCGGAGCAAAATATAATAAGGTAAAGTAGAAGAGCTGACTGGAACAGGGCCTAAGTAGGACAAAGAAAGATAGACCAGTCAACTTATATATTTATTAATACATGATGCATATGCGCAGTAGACCCATCTTGACAAACACAATTGGATCTAAGCCAAGTTCCCGACAACGCATTTGGGAATGTTGGGTTGGACAGAAGAACAGGCTATGGAGAGGCTTGGGTGGTTTGTGGCCGCTTGGCAGCATCGGGAGTATTTGATCCATGTGGTCCTAGAGCCCATAGCTGAATAGATTGACTTTGTACGTCAGCTAATATACGGTATTTGGAGAAGCTTGACTACATCCCCCGAGGAGGAAGTGCTGCTCTGTGGCTTCTGGCCTGGGCCAGATCTATACAGCCTATGTAAGTCTTTTAACCGACCCATTCTCCCATTGGACGGCGAACAGGACAAATACAGTCTCGGCCTTCAATTACTCTGCGGTGATGTTGCTGTACAGCCACAGGGTTACACCTTTGGTCTACTAGCGACAAACAACGTGACATTGGGAGGGAGGGATATCGGAGAATGGTAGCTTCGACTTTGTGATGTTGTTTAGACTTGTCGATCAAGCCATCAAAGTTGGAGAGGCTACTTTATTAGTTTAGTAAAGGGAAATCCTAAATACACTTACCCAGATACTTCACTTGAAGCTCGAAGGAGATAATGAAAGACAAACCGCAAAGAAAGCAGGGTGGATGACCCAAGAGGCTGGCTCGTGCACCTCTGGCTTGAGCGGGACGGAACGGAGGGAGCAACCCCTGAAACGCTTGAAACTGACAAAGATGTGCATGAATGGTCAGGCCCCCAGAGGGGACGAATGAACAAAACTGGCCCCCATTGACCCCTTAGGCAGGTAAGAGGGTGAGCTTCCCTGGGGTCTAGCTATGAGATGTTGTTCATGTTCATGCACGGAAAGGAGATCATGGATCTGAGACTAGGTTTCTGGCTTGCAAGTAAGTATCCTTTCAAGGCAAAAACCCAAGAGAGCGGTAAGGCCTGTTCTCTCTTTTGTTTTGTCTGTACATCCGTAGGACTAACAGAAAACATCGTGAATGGAGAGGCATGTAATCGCTCTCCGGCCTGGTTGAGTGAGGAAGGAAGGAACTGAAAGAAAGCCAAGTTCTTGAATGGTGTACCTTCTTTCAGCTGAGGAGCGCTGTAACAATAGTTGCTTGGCCCGTTATACAGGAGCAAACAGCAAACTTTCGGCCACCGATGGCCTGAGTTCTACGCGAGGGAAGCCCCCAACTTTATCTTAGGTTGCCCGTGCCGATAACCGATAATTGATAACGCTAGCGCAGCGAATGGGCGATCGTAAAGAAGGAAATCACGCTAGCGTACATGCTGTATGACCTACCGATAAGGCCAAGTCTGGGGCATGTCAATGATGTAGCAATGGGCGCAAAAGGGACATTGTTAGTACTTTCTCACGATTGCCTCACTCGTTCTTTCCCACTCCATCTAACAACTCCGTCTGAGTTCTGGGTCTGTGTCAGACGTTCTCGCGGTTTCAGCCCCCATTAGATTCGTCCTCGTTTGGTTTGGCACCATGTATTCTTCCGATATTTTCTCCTGCCGTTGCAAATATCTGTATTAACATCTCTTTAGTCTTGTAGAACATTACGATCATGGCGTCAGCCGACAAGCCGCAAGAATTTGAGGGTGCTAGCGATCCCACTAATCGCAAAATCGAAGCCATGGAGCATAAGTCGAGTAGCGAAGATGGTGAAGCTGCCGATAATGACCAGCCCATCAAATCTCCCAAGACCACTCCGAGTGACGACGGAGAGGACGAAGGAGAGGTCACGTCCTCTGAGAATACTCCTACTCCTAGCGACTCCGCCACTGTCGGCGCTCCTCCTCTCCCCGACGAGCCTCTGCCTGACGAGCAGCCCGCACAAGAAGATGATGGATGGGATTTCCACTGGGACTCCACGCACCATGCATACTTCTTCTACAATCGCATCACTGGCGAGACGACCTGGGAGAACCCTCGAGTTCCTTCTCACGGCCAAGCCCAAACCCCGGCCTTAGCTCTAGCGCCGACTACAGAGAATACTCAACTGCAGACACCTCCTGCGACCGCTGTTCCTCCCACCAATGAGCGCCTGCCCGCTGGTGGCTACAATCCTGCCATCCACGGCGATTACGACCCGAATGCCTGGTATGCGAAGAGCAACGAGGAGGGTGAGAGCAAGGTTTCTGTCATGGATACCGCAACCGCTTATGCGGCGATTGGCTCATTCAATCGATCCACCGGCAAATGGCAGGGCGCAGACCAGAACCCCGAGCGCCATTCCGATGAATCAAAGTCGCGTCGCCAGATGAATGCCTACTTCGATGTTGACGCGGCCGCCAACGCGCACGATGGACGAAGCCTTAAGGCAGAGCGCTCCGGCAAGAAGCCCACAAAGGGCGAGCTGAAGTACTTCAAGGAAAAGCGTCGCGCTAAGAAGGAGGAGAAGCGCCGAGCCTGGCTCCGCGACTGAACTGGCCAGCCCTAATGTCCCTACTTTTGTACATGGATTGGAGTTATTACGGATTGTGTTTTTATCACTTGGTCAGTGGCGAACGGCATTTGTTGCATCAGAAAACGGCGTTATCGGTGTGTTAGCTGGCTTTACGCCCTTATTTTTGCGATTTGATGCCTGGCATGGCGGCATTTACAAGGCATCGAAAGATTCGAAACTTTGTCGAAATCATCGAGGGTGGTTTCTATCTAGAAGGGGGTTGGTATTACGTGTGTGTGCAGTTGGTTGTGCAATGTGTCAGTTAAAAGGCGGAGGAGCCGCGGTTTTGTAACTGCACGAGCTACCTCTTTGCCTATGCATGTCAGGATTGCATCGACGACATCTGGTTTTCTGTCTCGTCACGGCTTTAGCATAGCCGGTTGACAACTTATACCCATGCATTGTACCTTGGCATTGAAAGAAAACAAACAATGGATTGATCATGCGTTCTATAGCACCAATGTGCAGATGTAATGAAGTGAGTAGTAGGATGTCACTTGTGAAGTATTGTCTGCATATCCTCGAACTACATGCGTTGTTGGCACTCGTCTCAAGTGGTGTGTGTAAGCCTGTCGTCGACTTCACATATCACATGACAACAGGACGTATAACCTTACCAGGCCTGACTAACTAGTACCTATTAACTGACATCTTATTAAAGCAAAAATTTCTTTTCCTTACTTCCTTGTTCATATAACGGTTATAGCATAGACAAGTATAGAGTAGTAATCTCCCTCGTCCCCCGACAAAGTAACTGGAACTCCCCTTGTCATTAAGACTTCACCGGTTATCTATCTATGATCCGGATACGACACCGATTTTCTATTTTTAAACCGACAAATAACAACAATAGGCTGACTGAACCTCGGGCCAGTCGGCTAATTAAGAAAGCCCCCTTCATCTTAACTCTATATTGCACTACTTCAGCCATTTTTGGTTCGTTTCATTGGTCCTCGTCTCCTTCTTGTTCTTCTTCTTCGCTATCATCCGAGTCGAGCTCCATGTTTAGATGCACGCTTTCGTCATCGCTTTCGTCGTCATCTCCTTCTCTTCTGCCCATTTGATTTCCTCCTATTTGTTGAGTAGCAGAAGTTGTGATGCTGGTAGTAGTGACTGCAGTAGTAGTAGTATTATCGGGACGACCGGCTATGTCGATCTCTACCCGTTTCGAGGCGATGTTGATTTCCGCCGTTGCATCTGAGTTCTTCCGCTTCAGTGGGGAGGACGCGGCTGGTCCCGCCGTGCTCGTCCTGCTGCCGCCTTCTGTTTCTGTTTCTGATGATTGCGGTTGTGGATGAGGTTGTGCGAGGAAGAACGGCGACCCCTGGTTTTGTGGTTCCTGGTTCCGTCCTGGGTTCGGGTTGGAATTGGACGATGGCTTGAATTCATGCGTGGGGATTGACACTGGGGCGGAAGCTGAGGCTGCGGCTGTAGAGAAGTTTGACATTGGCATTTGCGTGTCGAATCCTTGCCCAAATGGAAATCCACCAGTAGTCTTAGAACCTGCTTCGGCTTCCTCTTCATCGTCCACTTCTTCCATAGCCATCACTTCGTCTGCGTCCATGAAATCACTCGCCGGTCCCGTAGCCATCGGTCGGAAATTGAAGCGCAGAATCTCTACGCTCTCGTCCTGCGGGAATTGCCGGCTCAGATAGGGCAGGATGACCTGTGGCATGCGCCCGCTTCGGTCTCGGGCCGGATGTAGGATGCTCGCTACCTGTGCATCCCTGTTCTGGCAGAGGATCGCGGTCTTCAGCATCTGCGTCCGTAGCGACGAGGGGATATGTTGCTGTGGTAAGTGGCAGAAGACAGTAGTCAGTAGCAAATTAGCTGCGCTGAGATGCTCGGCGCTGAGCGAAACGGATATCACGTCGTCTTGAGCTTTGCCGGGGAGGAACGCGTCGGCATTTTGGGAGATGGTAGTCTTCGTTTTTGCGCCACGGCCGTCGGAAGTACCTTGCGGTTTGGGCTTCTTCAGATGCCCGGCTGCTCCTAGAAGATCGCGACAGCAGCATTTCATGAGAAGGACAAGACTATCCACCGTAAACTTGGGCAGCGTTGGGCCACATAATTGTAGAATCTCCTTCACTAAGATGAAAGCCGTCGCTCGGGCGGCGGGTAGCCGATATGTAGACTGGAAAACACGTAAGGTCTGATCCAGAGCGGCCGGTGCGAGGGGAATGTAATTTTTGCCGAGCCGCTGGGCCAGCGCGATATGCATCCTCATTCCGGCGATCTGAATGTCGGGGAAGATAGTCCATAGCTCATCTCTTTCCTCTCTCCCGATCGCGGGGTTCATCATGCCGGAATCGGATTTCTCATTTCCGGGCGATGGGGACTTGATCGATGAAATTCTCGAAGCGATATCGCTGATTGAGGTGATGGGGATAGTGACGGCGGCCTGGGTGCGGCAGCGAAGATAATCTCCGATGAAATCGAGCAAACCGATGATTCGTTCACCACCAGCTTGCACACCGATCCAGCGAGGGAACTGGTCAGGGGTATCACCGCCGCCCTGTGGCTCAATGTCTATGTTGACTGCCTGAGGTCTGTGGCCTGTGGTCGACTCCCAGTTTTCTTGTACAGCCCGGAAGACTTGATCAGCTGTAGAATTTAGCGTCTTGACCAATTCTTCGACATGTCTCGTCCACTCGGTAGAATCTCCACCCTTAGCTACGGTCATATGAAGCCGAATTGCTAAGCGCCGGCTGCTCTCTTGAAGACTGGCTGGTACTATAACACTGTCTGAAATAGTTGGAACCAGATACGATCGTACCTCAGCCCTAAACTTGGCGGCGAACTGTCTAAGGGTAGTAGGATAGAGTACCACTAGAGTTGATATCGCCTCAAATACTGTTTCGACAAGGCTGTACGGAGCTTTGCCTACTTTACTCGACACAGGTGGCTTAAGTATCTGCAGACAAGCCGTTGCGAACGGAGAGAGATTAGGCGTGGCAATCTCTCTCACTAGAGTTGGATATTGGTGCATCAACGTGAAAATCTTGACAAGCGCCACAATGCATAAATCTTTGACAACAGCAAGCTCTTTCTTCTGTTTCGGGTCAGTTACTTCTATACTATGGAACCGCTATAAAAAAAGTCGTGCTTACCTGTACGATGGCAATCAGATCTCTTACCCAAGACTCGGAAGCACGAAGGCCTTCCCAGCCCCCGCTCTCCACGACAGCCTTCACCAAAGCAGCGCCGACGAACCGGCCTTGGCTTGTCCTCCCCTTAAGGAGGCTGGTGATTTGCGTTTTCAGCTTATGAACGAGATCCGCGGCATCTCGGGAGCTCTCCGAAGATTTAGCTTCTACCGGCCTCGAAAGAGGCTCCTGACAGCGCACTACATCTTTCAGTAGCGCAGGCAGCAGAGGCGGGAGCTGCTCTGCCTTGGTCGACGCTAGTCTTCGGCAGAGGCTGCGGAGCTCGGGCGGTAAGGCGACCAGAGCCATTGGATAATAAGAACAGTACAAGCACTATTAAGAGGTTTTCTGCGATTTGATAATCGCCAACTGAGTAACTCCAGGTCGGAGCTCTAGTCTAGACCAGAGCTTTAAGATCTGTATGCTGTGTAAGTCAAGGTAGGTAAATCAGTCAATGGGACAATAGCAATGCACAAATACTTACGAAATCAAATTGTGATGAGAGTGTATATGATTTAGATCAATACAAGCTCCACCAACCAATAAAATTATAAAATTACACACCCCAAAGCATGAAATATCTGTCGACGTTCTATTTTATACAACCAAATTCAAGCTTGAATTTTCCAAGCTCCGAGCTAGTACCAGATTTTTGGTCCCTGCATATTACCTAGACGCCGTTGTCCACCAAGCGTCCGGTGGCTGGTACTTGATACTGTGGCTAGATAGTGTGGCTTTAGTGCCGTCCAGCTTACCTGCATGTCGTCATACTAAACCACATATCGTATCTCCAATTTGTGTATCTAAATAATTGCAAGTAGCGATGTTTTATCCATCCCGCGGTTGCTAGGTTACTGGACGATGTGCCTAGGGAAGATATTAAAGAAACCTTGGACGAGCTAGACTCACCACGTCCTAGCCCTACATAAGGTATCTATACATTTTAGGTAATTACCTAGGAGACAGGGATTCTATCTTCCGTGCCGTCATCTTGCTAGGTCGTACAGCATTACAGTAATTTATCCCTGGAGCCAACACCAAGGACGCAAACCTCGATTCGGCCCACGTTCTGTGTGCCCAATTCCTGTCTCATCACATCTTTCTGCTCGCGATGGTTGCGCAACTTCGAACCAGTCAGTAGCGCGACAGTCCAGAATCCGAAAAGAAGACTTGACTGGACCAACAACTGCCAGGATGAGTGTACGTCGAGATCATAGGGGTAGAGACATCCCTTGCATACATGCTGGCTGCTAACTAAGTCTCTGTCCTAGAACCCGACTAAGGCGGCTCAGTATCTGATCAAGTTAGAGGACGCAAGATGCGAGGGAAGATGGGATGAGGTATTGGAACTGGTGCGAAAGGTTCGAAAGCATGCCAGCGATCGAAACTGTACGGTGTTTTTTAGCACTCCACCCCTACAAACGCAGGCTGACAAGACGATCCCTCCCAAGGCATTACAACCACTGTAGAAACCGAGTTTGCCGTCGTCAAGGCTACCAAGAAGAATCCCACGAGTTCGGGACCGCCGAGCACCGCTTCTGCTGCAGACCTAGATACCGAACGTTTGTTGCCCAAGTTGCTTGAAGTCATCGAGACCGAAGAAACGCACCCCGAAGACAAGTTTCAGGCCCAAGTAGCGGTGGGATGGGTGCATTGGACAGTGGGCGAATATGATCTAGCTTCGAGTCGGCTGCCCACCACCGAGGCAAAGGAGCTCCTTCCGCTGAATCGCCCCGATGGCGTATCGGAATGGACACGAGTCTGTGCAATCAAGGCCGCCTATCTGCAAGCATATTGCCTTTGTAGGAACCATAAGATTATCGAGGCGCTCGAGGTCTTTGAGAGAGCAATGAGCTTCTTGTCTCATGTTTGGGACGGACAACAATGTCGTATGCAGTTGCGGTTCTGGGCTGAGTTACTACTGACAGAGTATTGTATGCTGCAAGCCGAGGCTCTGGAAAGAGGGGAAAGAAGTCTAGAAGATGATAGTTCTCTGGCTCCCTTCCGATCGTGGGCGAAATATTGGGAAGTAACCAAGACCCAAGGAGCTCCCCTTATTGGTGGCTTTGGTTTCCGCGGAGCAGTACCGCGAAGAAGGGTATGGAACGAGTACTATCTCGCCATTTCTGGAATTCTTCAGCAGGATTTGCCATTCCCTCCCGCTCATGTAGGCAGTATTACGAACGAGTCTTCCGCCCGCAACCAGCTCCGGACAGAGTTGAAAAAAGTCGAGACCACCTACGAGGGCCTTCTTTTGAGTGAAACAACGTTCCCTCGGGCTGACGAGCAGAGAGAAGAAGTTGAAGCCTTTGTTGCTGCTGTTATGAGAAATTGGAGCGTCCTTGTTGGTCGTGAGTGGCACGAGTACGATCTCGGACCAGGTGGGAAAGAAGGTCTTAGTCGTGGTGTCTTGGAACTTTTATATCGTGCTGCAACCAAGACTTTTCACTCCACCGCCATTTTGCGATCGCTTTTCACCGTCCATCTGGCTGTCGCTGAGTTTGACCTGGCATTTCACGCATTTGATTCTTACATGGAGATTGTAAAGAAGGGGAAGGCTCGTGTGGACAAGACGGGGGATCCTGAGCCAAGTTTAGATGACGATGCCACGGTGCTCGAAACCATCTCTCAGGCCATTATTGCCCTATGCAAATATGGATTTGACGACGCGGCTGAGAAATCTTACAATTTAGGGATCGAACTTGAAGAGATGCTCCAAAAACTTCCACCACCCTTGCCTAATACAGGAGACAACATACCTACTGTGGATGAGGAGAATGGGAGCGGCCACGTGCTTCACCCCCGAGTGCCTGCGCGAGTTTACGGCTTATCTTGGCAAGCTATTGGCCTATCGCAAGCGCACTGGTCGCGAATTACTTTTGACGCGTCTATTAGAACTGATCTACAAACGAAAGCTATTCGAAGTCTCCATAAATCGCTATCTCCAGAAACCGGTAATCCCACCGACACCAGGGCTTTATTCACTCTAACCGTCCTGCTAGCGGAGCAGAGAAAGCTAACGGCGGCTATTGACATTGTGAAGGCAGCATTAATGTCCAGTAATAAGATTGCTGAACACAAGCATGAGAATGGCCCATATTGGCGTGAGAGGTCACTGATCCCTCTATGGCATCTTTTGGCCCTTCTGCTCAGTGCCAGAGAGGACTACGTGATGGCGGCCCGTGCTTGCGAGGCAGCCTTCGAACAATTCAAGGATCCAGAGGTGTTATTCGGGTCCCAGACGCTCCAGGCTTCATTTCGAAGCCAGCACCTAAATGAAGCTGAGGCTCAAAATGAAAAAGAATCCTCTCGCGGTCTCGTTGACGAGATGGATGACCTTGAAAAGGAGGGCATTATCGAGGTGAAAATGACGCAGCTGGCACTTTTAGAGCTATTAGAGGGGCCAGAAGTGGCAGTAAATGCAAGCCACGAGCTTCTCATCCTGTACACCCGGCTATTTGGGACCGCAATATCAAAGATCCCCACTGCAATTCCAAAAACGTTCTCCGAACCCCCTAAAAGTTCTTCTGGTACGCTTCGAAGTATCAGAGGTAGCATATTCGGGCATAAGGGAGACAAAGGCACGGCTGAGCACAGAAGAGGAAGTATTCTTGCCAGTGAAAAATCTACGACATCAGCCGGCAGACCCCAAACTGCCCAGACAGGGATTAGTAATCCAGCCACAACACCGAGCATACAGGTGACTAAGGACAGCAGTGGTGTTAATGACTCCCTACTTTCCACGCGACCCTCGAGCGTCCGTGGGCGGCGGACTGAGTCTACTCGCAGAAACAGTTTGAGGAAACGAGACGGCAGTCAGCGTACGCGCAGTAGCAGCGGTGGACGGCTTGGCACGGCCGTCACGGAGACCGAAGGAATTTTCATAACGTCAGAGAATGGATCAGCTATTGCCGGGCAGGATTCCTTCTTATGGAGAGCTGGGAAGACCAGTAGCAGCCCACACTCGACCTCGAAAAGCCGCGGGTTACTACTTCCATCGAACAAGGGCTCGGTAAACGGTACCGGTCCGTCAGCCGCGAATACCTTGACTTGTCCCAATCCTTTACCGGTAATCAAATTTCCTGACGACCAAACCGAGCGGCAGAGGCGAACACTGCTAGTCAAAGTTTGGTTGATGATTGCCTCATTCTATCAACGTTCCAAGATGTACAGCGACGCCAAAGGCGCCATCGGCGAGGCAGAGAAGATCGTGGAAGGGCTCGAAGCGAGTATATCCAGGGATACCACCTATTCTATCACGTCAAGAAATCCGGGTTGGGGAGGCCGAGTGTGCCTTGATGAGCTTCTAGGTGATGTACAAGCCGAGGCAAGACAGCGTGACATCCCGTACCAAGTGAGCGATTAACTAACAGGTGTGAAAACAGAGAGGTCTCCTCGCTCTTGACGAAGGTCACCCGTTCGTCGCCAGAGGCCACTTTGAGGAAGCTCTAATGCGCTACCCCGACCACCCAGCTGCTATTGTTGGCTTGTCCAACATCCTCCTGGACATATACACCGAAGCTCTTCTGCCTACACCTGCAATCCCCGGCGTAACAGGGGAACTAATTACACAAGAGTTTTCAGACGGTGCAGCTAAGACTAAATTACCGGAACGTAAGAAGACAGAGACTTCGCACTCTCTGCCCGCCATACCTCTAGGTCTTGGAGGTGGTGTCGCTCAGGAAAACAATGTGTTAGACACTGTGAGAGTACGGTTCCCCACCGAGCACGCATCCCAACCTACGACCGCAGACGAACTGCCTGCCCCCTACAAAGCGATCTCACTCCCACTCATTGACCGCCTAGCCGCACGAGATCGGGCCTACGGCCTTCTGTCTGGTCTTACGAAGCTAGGCCGAGGGTGGAACTACTCGGATGCTTGGTTCGCTCTAGCAAGAGCACATGAAGAGAGCGGGCAGGTAGAAAAAGCTAAAGAAGCGCTATGGTGGTGTGTCGAGCTCGAAGAAGGAATGGGCACCCGTGATTGGCACTGCGTAGGTGTCAATGGATATGTGCTTTGATTCGACAGGCCCCCCCTCCCGTTGTTTTGATTCACACATTTTACAATGCGTCAGACCAAGCATGAGCCTAGCATACGTGTTTGTCATAGACTTGACGACGATACCCAACTATGGCGGCTCGAATTTTCTCATTATATCGAAAAAGTACATAAAACTAATGCAGATGCTTCGTTTCTTACTGGGGAAAGGGGTGACCTCACACTCGCGAATTAGACAGGCTGAATCACAACCAGTCTCCAAAATAATCTACTATAATAAAGTCATAGCCTTGTAGGCGTGCCACTCGATTGGTGAAAACTCTTTTGGCACCCCCGCTCACACATGATGCAATCGGCGGGCTCGGAGAAGCTTAATCGACTGACTGCATAGATGGGATGTCATCTCGCATGCGCAGAGTACTAAATTTGGGTGCGGCTCGACGATCTAGCTTTCGTTAGACATTATACCTCTTGTTGCATGGGTCATTCGCCCTGCGCTGTAGACGGACACTATTCCAACATAATCCAGTTGTGCTATTCCATCTCTCCCGACCGTTCCGAGCCCGACTCCGAGCTTTGGTACAGTGAAACATTATTAATTTAAGATTCAATCATTACAGTTAGTCATATTAGTACTCGAACCGTCTTATATTGCGTGCTTTGGCTACGAGGTTGGGCAGGTACAGTGTAAGCAGGCATAAGGTGGAAGTTACGAGGAGCCCACAAAGTGCATTCACCTTGTACTTGTTGGCACAGCCAGTACTGGTAGCTTCTCACCCATATGCCCAATTCATTCTTTTGCACATTTCCCTCTCTTTTCTCCCCCTCTTTTATTCCTATCTAAACTATAACACTCTCGGGGACATCTCCAACTGGGACACATGGTTGTACCTAGGGTTACCTATGATGACCTGTATTTGACGTCTACACTTCAAAGTCTAAAAATGGCGGGATCCCAACGATCGGATACAGCGGAAAACTTATTTTTCAGGTACCGTCGATGGCGAATACCAATCGTCGAGTGAACCGCATCCCCGGGTCTGGTACCATTTGATGTAGTCTGAAGATTATTAGTAGTGCCATGAGACGCGTCGATGGTTTGATAAGCCATTACTCCCTCCCACACGATGCAGAAAACATTATTCCGATATGCCTTGGTACCGACGGCGTGGTGACTATGGCGACATACATACAATATCAGACCGCGCGCTAAGACTATAGACATAGTAAAAAGCTTAATATCGTTGTTCGTCATAAGCTTGTTTTCGATTACCAAACTTGATGGAAAGCTCACCATTCACATACTGCCTCCATGTTGATGCTTCCACTTCGACGAATGATTTGGACTCAAATCCTGGTAGCAACAAATGAGATCCCCTCATTCAAGCGGTGAACATGAATCATGTATTAGCTAGTAAGGGGGTAACGCATTACCCCCCAATGAGATAGGACTGTCGTCAGACATACCCAAGCTGGCTCTGAAGCGGCGTTTGAACAATCACCGCAAGGAGGAAATCACATACCTTAATGCGACATGAGGTCTGTTATTCAGATAGCCCTCGAAAACGGTATTTAAACACGATCCTTCGCAACATCGGCTAAGTTTCGTTTCTTTCCCTTTCTCCAGCCAGTCCAGGTAGAGAAAACGGAAGCTCTTTTGATCTAGGAACTCCGATATCTTGTTTAATTTGAAACATATCGTGTCAGAAAAGGCTACAACGACCAAGTCACGATGCATTTCACCAAGTCTCTCCTAGCCGCCATGCTAATGCTTGGCCCGACGGTCCTTGCGGCGCCAGCAGCGGTCGATGTAAGTCCATGTTTCTGCCCTGCTTACCCAAAGATTCCAATCGATTACTTCGCTCAAGACCACACATCAAGCCGTAACCAATTGGTGAAGAGAAAGAAAGGAAGAAATGAATACGTACTAATAACTCATACTTAGGACACGGCCATGCTCGCAGAACGCAACCCACTGCCCGACAACAAGAAAGACGACTACGGCAGCAAAAACCACCATCACCACCACCACCATCATTGTGGCCACCACGGCCACGGCTGGCATCACCACTACGGTCGCGACGCCTCCCCCGAAGTCTACGCCAAGGCCGAGGCCGAGGCCGCTGAGTTCGAGAACCATCACGGCGGCCGCCATGGTGGTGGCCGTGGTGGTGGCCGACACTACGCCCCAGAGGAGAAAGAAACCCTCGAGAAGGAGAAGAGAGACGAAGAAGAGAAGGATGTTGAGGAAAAGGAAGAGGATGACCGGGGTGGTCGTGGCCGTGGTGACCGCGGAAGAGGTGGTGGACGTGGTGGTGGACGTGGTGGAGGTCGCGGTGGTGGTCGCGGTGGTGGACGAGGAGGCGGTCGCGGCGGACGTTACGGAGAAGAGAAGGAGAGCATCGAGAAGCGCGATGAGGTAGAGAAGAAGGAGGCTGAGGAGAAAGCACCTGAGACTAAGGAGAAGCTCGAGGAGAAGGATGAATACCGCGGAGATGACCACAGAGGTGGGCGCGGAGGATATGACGGCTGGGGATACGGTGGCCGGGATGGCTGGGGTGGCTACGGCGGCCGCGGAGGATACGGCGGGTACGGTGGTGGCCGCGGTGGCTGGGGTGGCCGCGGTGATTGGGGTAGACACGGAGGTTACGGGTATGGCTATGGTGGCGGCAGGGGCGGCTATGGATATGGTGGATATCCTTAAGAAAGATAATGGATCTTGTGGGTGATGAGGTGTCTTTTCGGAAAGAGGGGGGTTAGGAAAAGAATGATGTTAATATAATATTTCCTTACATTAATACTGGGTAACTCGGGAGTATAATGAATCAAATTATACTAATATGTTCTGTACTTCACTCCAAATAGTACTTTGATTTTAGTGAGTCCAGTACCTAACTAAGACTTATTTGAGTCCACATACAACAAGAAAAAAAGAGTATTTTAGAGTTCTATGATCAATTTCTTCCAGAAGAGGAAAGAAGAGATAGAAAAAAGAGGTCGGGGTACTTCTGCTTGATTGAGCTCGCTATTTCTAGGTTAGATAAATCCGGGAGCTCAGCTCCCTCCGCTTTTTGTAGTATTATCAAGTAGCCGTGACGACGTGTAATAAGAGGAAAGGAAACAGACCCCTTTCCTGGCAGATAGAGGATATTAGTATTATCTATGTAAGTATTGGGGAAATAAAATGTCTATTAATATTTATATAAAGTTATTTTCATCGAAGTTGAACTTTGTAGTTGAGGGATCTAACTAATCTAGCTGCTTGAACATGTTTGTAGTATGTAGAATAGGTAGGTAGGTAGGTAGGTAGGTAGGTAAGTACTTAGCAGTGTGTAAGTATTATGAACAATCTTTGAATGTAGGGGGCCTAGGTTAAGCCATGAGAGGTAAATCTGTAGTTGGACTGGAATAGCTCTCTCTCTCTCTCTCTCTCTCTCTCTCTCTCCTCTGTGTGAGTAGGGAGGTAAGTAAGGCATCTATGTAATTTCTTCCTATTACACTGCGCTCATTGTTTCAGCGCTGCTGTTACTATAGTTATTCTCCTGTTTTATTTAATCTGAAAACAGTTTTTGCTTTACTTTCGTATTGTAAAAATATGAATTAGACAATGAACAACAGATATCAGACAATTCTGCGGCCGGCCGTCTCTCTAGACTAGACAGATATATCTCTTTAGGTTTTAATTCTTAACTTGCGTATGTTCTGTGAAACCGAGTTTTAGCAGAAGACTGGACTTCAAGATTAAAACATAGTCCAAGTAAAGGGATAAAGAAGAAAGATAGGGAAAGGGAAAAGACAAATAAATAAGTGAAAAAAAAAAAAAAAAAAAAAAAAAAAAAAAAAATAAAAAAAATTTTT
>Ga0247782_1000104_pt1 | contig 116227 bp, 94 predicted proteins | sample UWRJL019104C5_FD_179928 | JGI IMG/M metagenome (GOLD analysis project Ga0247782, IMG submission 179928) | Plant litter microbial communities from Arlington Agricultural Research Station in Wisconsin, United States - UWRJ-L019-104C-5 | ecosystem: Environmental > Terrestrial > Plant litter >... | reverse complement strand
CCACATAGGGTATATGCTCGTACTGTAAAGTATCTGTGGGATTCACACCCACTTCTCTACTTCTCCATACCTATCAATACATGACGGATGATCCCATGCACCATTGCGCTACAATTGGTAGCTAGCGAAGATACGAAAGATCTATCGCCTGTTTTCTGCTCTTTCACTGATTCTGCTTGAGTTCTGGAATTGATTGATCGACGGCGGGCGGCACCTCCACCGTTTCCCTACCGCCATCGATTCCGACTTTTCGCGGCACCTCCACCGCATCTCCCCCACCTATTTCCGGTTCTTTTCTCTTTCCGATAGCGTTCATGGCATCTTCATCTACCTATGAACCCGATACTACCACCAGCAAGACCGGGCGGTATCTCCAGCGTTTTCTAGATACGGGGCACCAGTACACAGATCATATCACCCCAGGAGATCTCGCCTTCGCGGAGCTTGTTGCCCCTCCAGAATCCGTCACTGCCAAGACCTCCGCCGACGATTGCGATTACCCCGTCGAATGGGTCGAGTCCCTTGCCAAATTTCGCCGCTTTTTACACCAGTGGAGGAAACTGTATGTGGTTTCCGAAACAGATAAGACAGTTACACCTCGACAACCCAGGTTACGGAAGGACCCACCTGTTACCCCTCGGAAACAATCATCATTCACTCATCTTGAGATATCGACGCCGTCTGTCAGTCCTCTGAGTCGGCTCGGCGCTTTTCCAGATTTGTCGGATTCTTCTCCTTCTGCTGATCCTGCTTCCGAGACTATCCGTCTACTTGCTGACTTCACGCTCAATTCTTCGGGAGAATCTCCAAAATCTCCAGGCCATATTGAGACACCAGAACAACCAAGAGCACAGAGTATCATGGGTGATCAAGGTCCTCTTAATCCCCCTCCGGTACCTCCTCCACAGCCACAGCCGCTTACAGCTGCTGATGCTGCCAACCTGATCGCCGCAGCATTCGAGAGGTACGCTCAATTCTCAAATGCTGGGAATCAGAATGGAGCTCTTAAAGCAGACGAAGTTGGCTACTTCAATCCATCCCTCCCAGACCCCCAAGAGACCGGCGCTGTTGCCCAAGGAAAACAAACTATTTACACAGATGTTTGGTCTTTCACGGATCGTCTCATGGACTTGAGTCGAATATACGGGGAACAGAAAGTTAAAGCAGTCTGGATTACCTGCTTGCAAAACACAGCTTTGGCTTGGCATACCACAGAACTTACTGAGACCGACAAAGCTGCTCTTAATGCCGGTCCCCTCTTTCACATCTGCGACAAGCTACAGACACGTTTCAAGAAAAATCACAGTGACGCTCTTGCCAGTCTACAAAATAGCCGCTTTACGCTATATGATCTCAAGAACGGACACCAGCTTCGCCCATTCATTCAGAAAATTATCCGGGATGGAAAAGCCTGTGACTATACATTGAAAAATCAGCTTCTCTCTGCTTTCGAAGCCCTGGAACCCCGGATCCAAGCCCAGTTAAGTAAACCAACATCAGCCACAACACTGGGGCAGTTTCTGGAACAGATTGATGATCGTGAGAGCGTCTTCAGAGGAATGGCTGAGCAATTGAACATGCTGCCAGCACAAAATATCCCGGGACAACAGCAGCTCCCGGCATACTACGGCAAGCAGACTGCATATGTACCTCCCCAAAGGCGTCAAGCACAACCAGCTAACCAGCCATACTACCAGCCCAACCGGAACAGAGCAGGACTGACGCAAGCAGGCCGGGGCAACCCGAACTACAGAGCTTACCAGCGACAGGACCAGCTCCAACCCAATTATCAGAACAGACCCAACCAGTACCCCCAGCGAGGAGCATACGCTGGACGCGGGAACACAAGTTGGCGAGGGAACAACAACTGGAGGAACATGCAGACCAGACCCTACCAGAACCACTATCAGCAAGCGAATCCTCCTCCGCAACAATACAATCGAGCTCCGAATCAGAACGCTCGGGCATACTTCGGAGAACCCGAACCCGAAGAGTTCAGTGCAGATTTTGTGGCCGACGACACAACTGCTCAAGACGGCTTCCAGTTCGATGATTTCAATGCATATGACACGACTGGCGACACCATGGACCCAGAGCAGCTGCTACCGTACTCCCAGCAGCAGCACGACCCTATCATGAGCTGCGGCACTATCCCCCAAGACTTTGGGCCTCCTCATCAAAGTAGTCAAGACCCAGACCACGATGTTACCAACTTTGGTAGCGTACAAGACACAGCGAAAGTTTTGAAAACTTGTTCGGTCTGCAACAAACATTATCGCTCAAACAATAAATTGCACGATCATATCCGAACAGTCCATCCTGAGCTTATTACGGACACTGTGCGGATCGCAATAGCTGAAGAGCAGGAGCAGCAAGCAGATGCCCAGCACGCTGACTCCCGGATGGATATCCAGGCGGTGATTTCAGGTCCTCCGAAGCCTTCCGGATCCATCTTCGACATTCCTTCCCACTCCGCCCGAACGAAGATAAAGATTGTTAGATCATCAGTTGACTCCCGACCTGATGTGGGCACAGGCTTTACCTATAGATCAAGGACATACCTGAAGATATATATTATACCATCTCTTCTTACGGAACGAGAGGTTGAGGTTTGCGCCGATACAGGCTGCACACGCACGATAGCTGACAAACACTGGGCTTGCCGGGAATATCCCAATGCTGAGATCAGGACCCGTGCTACACCTTTGGTTATCAAAGGTATCGCAGATCAACAGCACACAACCTCAGAATATATTGTGGTTCAATTCTTCTTCAAAGGAGTTCGCGATGGCGCTACTGTTCTCGCTGGTTTTGTTCGTGAGATAACCTTGGTCGAAGGTCTCCAAGCGAATCTGCTTGTCGGCATGGATATTCTTGATTCCGAGAATTTCGACATCATTCTCTCCAAGAGCATAGCTGTCATCCAATCATGCAAGGTCGCTATACCCTTATCAACTACGCCTGGACGCTCTCGAAATGCCAAAGTTCGTTTGGCCAGAAGCACTACTGTCCCCAGGCGCTCTCATATGATGCTGCCTGTTGTCACCGGCGCTGCTATAGGTGAAGATTCTTTGTTTGAGCCCACTACTGATTTGATATCGTGCTATGCTGCCCTTGCAGATGATAGTTTAGTCGCTATTCCGGTGCGAAACGACTACGACCACGATATCTACCTGCACAAGCATATCACCCTGGGATACTTGTCTCCCATAGCACCAGACTCTCGAGTCTATTGTGTACAAGAAGCTCCGCAAGAATTAGCCTTGCGACAGCCTCAAAAGAATAAGAAACCATACGATCCAGGATTTCTTATTTCATCAGTCTCTTCCTCGGCACCCCTACACGGCGAGAGGAATCAGCAGATAGTGCTTAAGGTAGAAGAGAAGATGGTCCCCGGTCGAGAAGAAGAGAACAAGAGATCAATACATGTACATGAGAAACCCAAACCAGTCCCGTCATATGATGTGAATGTATCTAGCCCAGAAAACCGTATCCTTTCTCAGCTCAGAGATTCTACCACCTCGGCAGATAACACTATCAAGCACCCTACTGGAGTCACACTGTATCTCCACCCACAACCCCACATCACTGACGCACTGTACGATCTTATCACGGAATTTCGTGATGTCTTCTCAGATACCGGATACGCCAACGTTCCCCCAGAAGAACAGCCAGTCTATCATCTCATACCAGAGTGGGAGAAACACATTCCGAAGAAGTGCCGGGTTTACCCAGTTAATGCTGAGGATCAATCTATTATTGATCATACACTTCACAAATTGCAGGAACAGAACAAGATCTACCGCACCAACCACTTCGTTCCCTTCTCCTTTCCCGTCTTTGTTATCTGGAGAACTTTACCTGATCTTTCGCGCAAAGGTCGAATGGTCGTTGATGTACGCACCTTCAACAATCTTACACTGACCGACGCCTATCCTATGCGTTCTCAGGATGAGATACTCGCCAAGATGGCCGGCAAGGATTTCATCACAATCATGGACGCTCTTGCTTTCTATTACCAGTGGTTGACACACCCATCTACTCGCTCCTTGATGACCATTACCACGGCCCGAGGGCAATTTACATTCAATTGCCTTGTCATGGGATACAAGAACAGCAACGCATATGTTCAGCGACAGATGGACACGTTACTCCACCACATCACAGCTGCTGACTGTTACTGTGACGATATCTGTGTCTCGTCATCATCATTTGATCATCACTATCGTGATCTGTATGACGTTCTTTCCCTTCTCCGCGCTAAGAATATTTCGATCGGTCCCTCTAAGACCTTTGTCGGTTTCCCTAACGCTGTAGTCCTCGGACGCATGGTTGATTCATTTGGTCTCTCTACGACCAAAGAACGACTAGCAGCAATAGCTAAGATCCAGTTCCCACTATCACTCAAGGATCTTGAGACATTCATTGGTCTCGCCGGGTACTTACGCCACAATGTTCCTAGATACGCTCAGCTGCTTGAGCCACTGGAAGATCGAAAGACTTCGCTACTTCGCATCAACCCAAGAAAGGGAACGACCAAGTGACAACGAAAGAAATGGTCTACTACTGTTCCAGTAGACAAGCCAACCAGGAAGGAACAACTTGCTTTCGACGCTATTAAAGATGCTCTTACCAAACACACAATTTTATTTTTCTTTTTCCGCAATCGAATTTTATGTATCGACTTCGATGTATCAAGAAAGGGAATTGGAGTTACAGTTTACCACATTGCTGACGGCCCATTGAAGAAACTTCTCATTAACGACAAACTATCGACATATCCTCCGCGAACAGCTATTCAGCCAATTGCCTTTCTTTCACGAACTCTTTCCGACGCCGAAAAGAAATACTGGCCTACCGAAATGGAACTGCTCGGATATGTTTGGGCCCTCCGCAAGTGTGCTCACTGGATCAATGTGGCGCAGGCAGGCGTCTATGTTTTTACAGACCATAAGGCGATCATCGGTTTGACAAAGCACAAAGATTTGGTAAACAGCACAGCTATGAGTAATAAGAACCTTCGGTTAATACGAGCACTGGAATATGTCAGCAAGTTTGCCGTGACAGTACTTCACAAGCCAGGCAAGCTACACATCATACCTGATGCCCTATCTAGACTTGAATCCGAAGACGGGAGCAACCAGAATAAGACAGCAGAAGGTGGACTAGACCTGCTTCCAGACGACGCTGAGGAGCATTGGGATCTGGGCACTAAAGATTCCCCAGTAGAGCACGCATTTGCGACAGAGGTACTACCGGCAATACGACTCGGAACAATGTACGGACAACAGGGTGACCAGCCACCATCCAAAGGAGTATCACTAATGCAAATCTCACCCGAATTCAAAAAGAAACTCCAGCAAGGGTACCTTGAGGACAAGAAGTGGAAACAAGTCCTAGACCAGATCAAGAAGAATATTAAGCTCGGCGACAACCAAGCTCAGCTGCCCTTCTATTTGAAGCATGGACTGCTTTGGCGGACATCGGAGACCCTGGAGCGCTTATGCGTCCCACGAACAGCAGCCCCGGAGATCTTCCAGCTGCTCCATGGACAGAATCACCTATCGGCAGAGAAATTCCGACACTCCCTATTACAGTTTGTGATAGACAGGCAAGAGCTCAAAAAGTATTTGAAAACATGTCCCGAATGTAGCATACTCAAATCAAGGAATCACAAACCGTACGGATCTCTCCAGCCAATACTATCTCCGCCATGTCCATTTCACACTGTCACTACTGATATAGCAACCGGTCTTCCAGAAGCCCGCTCTGGCTATAATGCCTTCATGGTGATAGTCTGCAAGTTCTCCAAAGCTTGTCAGATACTGCTCGGACGCCATGACTGGACAGCCGAGCAATGGGCAAATGAATTCGTGGATCGTTGTTTGCTGACCAACTGGGGCATACCCAAGATTATCCTGAGTGACAGGGACCCCAAATTCTTATCCGACTTCTGGAAGCAGATATGGAGAAGACTCGGTACACTGTTACTGTATGCTACCGCCTACCATCCTTCTACTGATGGCCAGAGCGAGAGATTTATCCTAATCATCAAGTCGACACTGCGATACTATTTCCACGCCCTGGAAGATAATCGAGATTGGGATAAATCAGTCCCAAGATTACAGTTCGAGCTCAACAATTCCCGCTCCGGTGCTACTGGTCGAACCCCGAACGAAGTGGTCTTTGGTTTTACACCGAACTTTGTTGTCGACGCCATTACAGATTCTTCCCAAGCCAAACCCGTCTGTCGAATCCAAGTAAGCGATGCTATAGCCTTATCGTCTATGACAGCCAAGCGGTACTACGACGCTCGCCATAAACCAATGTTTTTTAAACCCGGCGATCGAGTCCTCCTCCGCTTGCACAAAGGCTACAATATACCAGCCGCTGCTGTCCTTGGCAGGAAGCTAGGTCAACAGTTTTCGGGCCCCTTCAGAGTTCTTGAACAAGTTGGCAGACTGGCGTACAGATTAGAGTTTCCCCCCCACTTCCAGATCCACGATGTTATCTCCGTAGATCACCTCGAACCAGCACCACCGCTTGATACATTTGGCCGGTTCTTCCCGCACCCCGGAGATGTGCACCTGGAACAACATGAGAAGAGGATAACCTACTACGATACGAAATCCAAGCGATACTTGGTAGAGTACGTTGGACTGGGCCCAGAGTACGACCGATGGTATAACGAGAAGGCGCTGAGGGAAGAGAAGCACTTGATAGAAGACTGGAAGATGCGAAGAGGAGAGCAGTAGAGATACAAGAAGGTACATGAGAGAAGCGCAATGGTTGATGAAAAGGACTGAGTCGTGAAATCAATATTTTGTAACTTCAGTCTCAACACTGAACATATCCGATGAGGGCATCGGGTATCTTTCTTGGTGGCGGCACTGTTACATAATACACTGTGGGTTGCCCCACATAGGGTATATGCTCGTACTGTAAAGTATCTGTGGGATTCACACCCACTTCTCTACTTCTCCATACCTATCAATACATGACGGATGATCCCATGCACCATTGCGCTACAAAAGGGGTGGCTGGCAATAGACATTTGAATGGACGATCGATGCTTCTGTTCAGGAATTATAGTTTCACACAGGCCAAAAGTTCTGTGGCAAGTCCAAGTTTGGGCACCTTCCCTTCACGTTCGTTGCTATGAAATCAGCTTTAGTGAGGTCGCAGTAGGGGTCACAAGACTTGCTTTACATAATACAGCGTAGTCCCTAGAAGCAAAGTCTGTTCTTAGTGCTTGATACTTTTTAGTCTTCCTATTAATTTTAGTTACCGCTCTTCCATCATTGTACTCATATTTCGGCGACGCAAGCTGATTTTATCTTGCCATTCTTCGTATAGAAGTGGCGAAAGCCCGGAACAGGTAACACGAGGCTTTTCCTGTTCGATTCGTGGCAAGGCCAAAGCACGGGGTCAAGAAGCCTTATGATCAAGATATGCCTGAGGTAAGAGAAACCATAGCCTGCCTTTTCTGAAATACAGAATAACCAAAATATATCAGGGGAATCTAGCCCTCCCTCTCAATCCTACTACTCTCCCGTGTCAATAGGTACGGACGAAAGAAACCGAAAGATGAGTTTCCATCGAAGCCTGTACTGATTACGTGGTCTCTGCTTTGCATATGCGCCTTCAGAGTCAACTCCAACATGCTACTCGTTAGGATATCACAGAGAACAGCTACCTAAGGTCCTAAGGTTTCAGTTTACGTACACAAGAACTTAATGCCAATGAATATTCTAGATAAAAAATGAAAACCCGAAGTGTAGAGGGCGATATTATATCCCGCATCCTAGATCCAATAAATAGGTAGCCTTGCTAGCCAACTCTCATCCCAACCGCGTTGATCTATTATTCATTTGTACAACCGCCAAGTACCAAAAACAGCTCTAATACCCTTAATCCACCTTCATAAATGAACCCTTCAAGTACTAATTCTATTGATGGACCGACGATGCCGTCTTTTGACCCGGCAGCCAACTTCCGGGGCGCCAAAGCCTGCCCCGAGAAAAGGACAGCGAATTCTACCGTCTTTGGCTACTTAGCAAGAGAGCTAACAGCGAACAAGCGGGCCCAATGGGAAGATGGACAGGTCGATGTGTTCAAGGAATGGATCACCGTGAAGGGTTTCAATGTCATGACTACCGATATTACGCCGCTGCTACGAGTCCTAGATCTAGACGGATATGAAGACGTTGTCAATCGCGACGGCGAGAGCGTCCATAACTTGATCGTCACGAAAGTGAGGGATAGGCTCTTGAAAACTAGGAAAGACTACCCTGAGCTCGGCCTTGCATACTTGACACGGGCTATCTACAACCTGAAGGCTGTTTCACCCCCACCAACCGAGCCACCGCCGGCAGTGATACGAGAACCACAAGCAACCTCACAATCTAACCGACCCAGGCACAAAAGCATCGAGAAGATCTACACGCAGGAAATGAGCCCATCCGATAGTTATGCTGCGATTGCCTCCCACTATGAGTTTAAGACTCGTCCTGCTGCTCCTACGCGGGCTTCACAGCTATCTCCCCACCGGGAGTCCTCCCACCCTGACCAACTCGAGCCTAAAGAGGGCACTGATGAGAGGGTTGTTGCGAAGAGGCCTACTGAAGAGACAACGTCTGCTATTCAGTCTTTCCCTAACCCAGCACCTGTACCTGCACCTGCACCTGCGCCTGCACTTGTAAATGTGCATTTGCCGCCATCACCGCCGCCATCGAACCCCCCCTCACCCGCTCGCCCGCCCTCGCACCCGCCTTTGCCCTCAGCCCCGACTGATGATAAAGAAGAAGAAGAAGTGGGAGAGCGGGGGATAAGCGTTGATACAAGGTTACGTCTCGAGTGTTGGGTGGAGAGGCTTCAAAAAATCATGCGGCAGCTCAAGCTGCAGATCGATCAGCTACCCGACGATAGGGAATCGGGTTGGCTCAAAAAGGCCGCTTTAGATGCTACTATGGAGATTGGCCACTTGGATTTCATGGTTCAGGAGTATTTGACAGAGTGGTCATGAAGGATAGTTCTAATGATTCAGCGCCCCTTTTCCCCTTGATCGAGAAAAATGGAAAAAAAGGATAAAAAATATACACCAAAAAAGAAAGAAAAAGAGAAATTATGAAACGGGGAATAAGGGCTATGTATAATATGTTGTTCCGCTTGGTCGTTCAGTCAATAATCTGTTCTAGTATTCTGTAAGATAGACACTCTTTCAACGCCATATTGAAGAAGTCTGGTGTTTTCTTTGTCAGAAACCAGTAGGCACTAGCGCGGACAAGCTAACCGGGGTTCGAACGGGGATCTAGAGGTCGCCGAGTAAGGATCGTGGTGGCCGGAACCACACCACGAAGGACTTCCAAAGGGGTGGCGGGCCGCGATGTAAAGGTCAATCACATCGCCCACTATTGGAGAGCGCTATTAGAGAAGGGTTGACGTTGATGCTGGAGGCGTTGCTGGCACTCGTTCGAGTCACTAATTATGGCTTTCCCCATCCCATGAGGTTTTACTAGAGTGAGCAAGATGGTCATTTGACTGGGCAAGGAGAGGTAGCTACCAATGCAAACAGTCGCGAAGCGCGAAGCGTGCAGCCGTACGGACCAAACGAAAGGGAAAACGGGTGTGTCGTTCTAGAAGGAGTGGGCGTAAGTCATATACTAGTTTGGATACAAGAGAATTCATGTTATTTCCATACCGATTCCTACTTTTTAAGTTGTCAGCGACCCGTTGATGGAAAGTCCCCCCCTTGTTGTGATCCGTAGCCTTCTCTACTCTATAATATTCTGTTGGCCATGCCCTGATTCTTGGCCCCTGACAACGGTATTCACATCGAGACTCCCGCTGTCGCCTAGGAAATTGTCTTTTCTGTGTTGATAAGACGGTAAGCTAGGGGGCATACTGTCAAATACCGACGTCACAACTGGGCTTTTCTGCTACTGATGATTAAGCCAAAGCTTCCAAAATTGTCCTCCTTATTGTCACATCAAACCAAGATAAACCGGCCGCCGACTTGCGCTGTGAAGTTTGCTACAGATGCAGGCAGGTCCTCCAAGGTGGTGGGCGTAGGAGAGTTTTATTATCAGCTGTCTAAAAAATTAGGTAGATCGTATAATTGATGGGTTTAGAGCCCTGTGGAGTTTGCTTTGACAAGTCTATAGGCGCTCCACAACGAGGTTCGTGTTTCGGATAAAAAGAAAAAAAGTGTGCGGTAGAATAGCGTTTTTTCAGATTACTAACATAACCAGAGTAGGTATAGAATACGTCGAAAAGATTTGCCTTCTCATTTACATGAGCCGAGAAAAAGGTCAGATCACCCATGTCCTCCATAGTTTAGTTTTTCCCTAGTGTACCCGACGTACCTGGCGGCATGAATATGGCTGGTATATGTTGCATAGATGGTAGGGCTGATGTTTAAGTAGGTGTGCAATGGGGGTGACTTTGGGCTGCGCGAACTTGTGATCGACAGACTGGGCAATGTTGTCCGGGGACTAGTTCTAGATCATTTCTATTTTAATTACACTACAATTACACCCCGCATACTTTCTGTTGTGCGTTCGGCATCCAAACCAGCGAGGCTCTTTGATATTTCCCGTGGAGAAGCTCGACGGTGCTTATGATCCCGAAGGCATGTATACCAAAGCCAATCAAGACGGCATTGAGAAGCTACGTCATTGGTTTCTACCTTAGTCTGACATTCCGACAATTATGAATAAATGTCACGTATTGGATTTCCGTGGACTCGTAGTAGAATGCAGCCTTGCGACTCAGACCATGTCGCAGAGCACCCACCCTCAAGGAGGTAGAGATTCTCGGCTACTCGGTTAGTTTGACCTAAAGAGAACTTTAACCAAACTTTCGCCAAGATATGTGGAATCCTCCAATTTATCGCCCAGCACCATGACTAATAAGCCAGACCTGGTAGAAGGACCCAAATCATTCACCATGAAAAAATGAAGAAGCCAGTGTTACAGCACTTCGTAAATTAGCTCTATTAGATAACCAAGGCGATCTGGGATGGTTACCATGCTGCGCACAGAAGATATGTACGCAGTTCGTTCGGATTTAAAATAATCGCCTTACGTACCTCGTTATTCAAAAGATCCTTAAAGGCCTCGGATGTGATTGGTTGGGAGACCTGACATGGCCGTTGACTTCAGCTGGGCAGAGTGGACACGAATGCAGTCCCCAGCTATTGGAACCGCTTTCGAGTCTTAGTTACGTCATAATCCACTCTACTGGGTTGAAAACTGGAGCGAAATATCGATCCTACGTAAAATACAGCAGTACACACAGTTACAAAACAGTGCGGGCCAGCTAATGCTTCTAAGCCACAATCCTTTACCACGTCTCCCTAAACAATTCCAAGAGCCAATGAAACCACGTTCAGGGTTTCGGAGCCTCTCGATAACACATCACGTGAGTGAAAGCCCACCATTCTCTCGTCCTGGATTAGCTCTACAAGTTCCCGCTTGGTCTCAGCACCTTTTGCTCCGGTCAGGATGTACATCTGTATACAGTCCGTTAACAGTGTCAACAAGCACTTCCCGTCTCTGCTCCCACCCACACACTTCACCCAGCACTGAAGGGAACAATAAGCCCGACAACGATGATTGGTACCATCCACTTTAAGCCAATTTTCCGAATCGGCAGCCCGAACGAGACGTAGAGGAATCATTATACAGCAAGTTGCCACCCGTTTTATCTGCTTATCCGGCCCAATATTTTGGGTTTGCGCTCGCGGCATCGACAGGTATACTAGTACCTCTGCCCAGCTGGACTCCCAGAGGCGCCGCGAAGTCGTGAGTGAGATTCACTCCGAAGTAACCCCTCATTCGGCTTGTACAGCATGGGCGACGTTAACACCAATGATATCTGGGACTTATACCCTGTCCCCACCTTCGTGCTCTCGCCAGCCTGCATCATTCAGAAGGTCTCCGACGGGTTGCTAGATGCGTGGAAGTGCCAGAGAGATCACTTTGTCGGCAAGGACGTCTACACTGCCCTCTATGCTGACTCTCCCCTAGAGCGCTTCGATCGCATCCCTCTCACCCGCGCTATTCAGGTAGCCATTTCATCGAACAAATCACAGATTTGTTATGCCAGTTATAATACACATGGTTCGTCGTGGTCAGCTCGCGTGACCCCAATCACACGCAACAACGAGCTACTCTCACTTGTTCTGGAATGGGAGCTGGTTACGAACAGCCTTAATGCCGTCGTCGGTGAGGTGACCCAGAATATGCTTTCTGTCGACGAGACACTTCGTCTTCTTATTCAGTCGGTCAAGGACTACGCCATCTTCCTCCTTGACACCCGAGGCTACGTAGCGACATGGAATCCGGGTGCCGAGCTGCTCAAGGGGTATACGAGGGGGGACATCATCGGAACGCATTTCTCTAGATTCTACGGCGAGGAGGATCTTCAATCCGGAAAACCGGAGAAGGAACTCGAGATTTGCCTCCATGAAGGCAGAGTAGAAGACGAGGGCTGGCGCTATCGCAAGGACGGAAGTCGTTTCTGGGCAAATGTGGTCATCACTGCTGTTTATCGAAATGAAATTCACGTTGGCTTTGGGAAGGTGACACGTGACCTGACTGAGAGGCGGGATGCCCAGTTACGACTTGTCGAAGCATATGAGGAGAGCGCCAAGTTGAAAAACGACTTCCTCGCCAGCATGAGCCACGAGATACGGACCCCGATGCACGGCATGCTTTCGGCTTGTGTCCTCCTGTTGGAAACCTCTTTGACCGAAAATCAGCGTGAAATGGCCGACCTCATTGCGGAATCCGGCCAGATACTGCTTCAGGTCATCAACAGCATCCTTGACTATTCCAAGTTAGCGTCTGGCAACGTCGCGATGAGCTCACTTCCGATCGATATCGAAAGTATAATTTCGTCTGTAACACGGAATGTACAAGTGAGGTTAAGGCCAGAAGTACAACTGAAAATCGATCTGTCACCCGATTTGCCGGTAGCCATTCAAGGCGATCCATTGCGGTTCAGACAAGTCGTACAAAATATCGTTGACAATGCGGTAAAATTCACAGAAGAAGGGTCTGTTTCGGTACAAACATCGGTATCAAGCGAGGACCAGTCGAGTTATACGATTCTGACGACCGTTACCGACACCGGCATAGGGGTGAAAATCAATGAGGCGGCCGTCCAAGACTTGTACAAGCCGTTCTTCCAGTTGGATCAGTCTACCAATAAGCGTTTCCAAGGTACCGGCCTCGGTTTGTCCATTGCCAAGTCCTTGGTCGATCTTATGAACGGGGACATGGGGTACCGCCCCAACCCTGACACTCATGGGAGCGTCTTCTGGTTCACGGCCAAGTTCCAGAAGCTTATAGGGACAAGTCCCAAAGGGGAAGACGCTCGCAAAGCCAAGCAGCTGTCGTTCAGCCAAGATAGCAACGCTATGTTGGAACGACTCCTAAACATAACGCCCAATAAGCGCATCCTGGCTGCAGAGGACAACTTGATTAATCAAAAAGTATTGGTCCGCCTGTTGCGGTCATTCGGCCTCTCCGAAATCGACGTGGTATGCAACGGAGCAGAGGCAGTTTCTATGCTGAACAGCTCCAAGCCCGAGTACGACTTGATATTAATGGACGTCAGTATGCCTGTCATGGACGGGTTCGAGGCGACGACTAAAATCAGGAAGAACGGCGTGACACAGATCCCCATCATAGCCATGACGGCCCACGCTCTCGCTGGGGACATGGAGAAGTGCTTGGAGAAAGGAATGGATGACTATATCGCCAAGCCGTTAAACAGGGAACTGCTTATGCAGATACTGCTGAGGTGGTTGGATCCTCCCGAAAGCCTAACCGATGGGCTGAGCAAAGTTTCAATAACTATTTAGAAAAGTTATTCTTGTTGCAAAACACCCATCACACAAGGCTAACGAGTTAAGATACCTACGGTACGTAGTCATTTGTCTCCTTTTTTTCCCCTGGGCTTATACGAGCGGTTTCGTCAAGCGAATCATAGTGTAATATGCTAGAGCATTATATAACTCATTTGTTCAGTTCTTTGCCTTGGAAATGGCTGTGCGGGCATGCTCGCCGGTGCTATTCCTTTATGGTGTATTAGCCAGTCGTCTGCCGGGACGAAGCATGGCAGTAAATGAAAGTGAAAAATGCCTACTCGGCCACTAGCGGAGTCGGTGCTGTCATGGTCAAGGCATAGTCAAATGGTGTATGCCCGATGACTCGATTGTCCACTAGGGTGGTAAGTACTCTCCCAAGGGAATATTAACATACGATTCCAAATTCGAGGAACGAAATGCTTGAGCCGTATCGGTTAACATGCTAGCACTAGGATATACTCCAGCCAAGGCGACACTCGTTAGAGTATCGGTGAATAGTTCTGCGTATAGAACTTAATGTGGTCTGGCTTGGAAGCGAAACACATCCGGTAGTCATGCGATTCTTCGCGAGCTTCTGCATAGGTGTCGGGACACAAAGCACCTGGACGTCAGAGCACCGCCACGCAAAGTTGGAAGAAGGGATCACGACCGTCGAGTTGCCGCTGCTTGCCTTCCTCAGCACGCGATCAGTATACGAAATGGGGAAATCCTGCCATGCAGCTTCTTCAGTCAGGGCAATTGATAACACCCCTACAGCAGAATCATGCAATGAGCAGTGGCAAGCATATGACATCCGCCACGTTGCTCATAAGCGTATCATTCTACTGGGGTCCGGTAATGCGACCCTCGGATCAATCATACGATTATACCCCCGGGGAACAAGGTATGAGGGAAGCCGGATGATTTAAGTACATACCAATGCAACCCCAGTCCGAGCAGTCTTTTTTCCACCGCATTTGTTCTTTGTGAGATGTGATTAATCATATTTGAAAACAAAAGGAAACATACCCTCCTTAGCTTAAGCTACGTAAAAGTCTGAGTGCCCCAGCTACCTAGCCCAAGAATGTGAGTGGCTGGACAGCGCGCGCGGTACAACATACTTACCTAAGGTAACCGGTCAGAATTCAATCCGGTAAACGGACACCTATACGGGGAACCGGGTACTTTCAATCACTCTTTATAGACGAACCCTCCATACACCAACTATATCCCGAATCAATGATCTAACGCACTAACTAATACCGTTGCCGTTGGTAAGACCGGAACATGCTCAAGAGTGGCCACCGACGCGATAACCCACATGCGCTGTCTTTCCTTCTCAATCACCGACCTGTTACTTGCTTGACCACGGCCATCCGACAAGGCCGATATTCAACTCTGTTCCCTCCTCAATCTCCTTGGCACGGGCCTTCAACTCATCGATATCCCAATTACACCATAGGAACTTGCGATTCAAGAAGCGCGCCTCCGGGCTCGCAAGCCAGAGATTGAAGCTCGCGGGTAGGGACACTGGATACGTTGTAACAAGTAGACGAAGTCATTAGCTTTTCTATCCTCGTTTTTTATACTCTCAATATTTCTTGTTTTCGTTCACATGTTTTCAACTTACCATGATCAGTCTTGACATTCTCAAAACTCTCCGCGCCTCCAACACTCAAGTTCATCTCCGTAATAACAACACCGGGCTGCGTGTGGAAGACGCTCAAGTTTGGATGCGCGATCGCGACAGTGTCCCAGAGGCGGTACACGGCCATCTTGGCGACGCAGTACGCGCTGAACGCGTCATTTAAGCTCAGATGCGCGCCCCAGGAGTTGATGGCCACGGCGACGCCGTTTGGGGAAGCGTGACGCACGAATGATCTCGCGACGTAGAATGCACCCGCCAGGTTGATCTGGATTGTGCGGAAGTATTCGTCGCCCGAGGCTGATGCGACGGGCTCTTTCGGCCCGACGCTTGCTGCGCTGTGGATGAGGACGTCGATTTTTTTGTTATTGTTGTTGCCTGCTGCAAATTGCGAGAACGCCGCCTCGACGTCTGCTTCCTTTGTCACGTCTGCTTGAAAGATGATGACTTTCACCCCTGGGTAGTTCTTCTCGATGGAGGTCTTGTTGTCCAGTAAGGGTCCCTCTCGACGGCCGAGGAGCGCGATCCGAGATGCGCCTGCTGCGGCGAAGTACCGTGCCGTCTCGCCGCCGATACCTGTGCTTCCGCCTCCTGTGATAAGCACTGATTTCCCTTTGGCGGATAGCTCGGGTCTGTTTGGAGAGGCGGATGGTTGAGCTTTGTTGTGCCACCGCTTGGTTGGGGATGGGAATGGAGGGGTGTCGGACATTTTTTGTTGCTGTCGAAGTGAGGATGGCTGTTGGTGATGAAAAGGGGGTCTATGAGTAGTAAGATAAAGAGGGCATGCTGGTGCTTTGAGTACGTGACAGCGTCTTTATATACCTATGATTGATGCTTAACAATTCATGTCTAGTTGGTAGACAAGTCAGACTAGATTAGACAAACACGGACTCATCAAATTGAACGTCTCTTGTTGGGCGTCAGACCTCGCCAGGGGCGGTCTCTACATCGTGATGGGTATTATGTATTTCTAATCAAGATGTGCTGTATCTTGTACGCAACATCGACGCTTAGTTATTTCCAACTTTCAAACTCAACTATATCTCCTCCGTTCTCACGAACCCGGGAGGAAACTCTGAAACAGATCTTACACGTGGTGATACCGGCCTTTTCAAAATGCACTCTCCGGCCGGGATTTCACGAGTGGGTCCTCCCCTGGAGGGCCTCGAGGTTGATGACAAATCCGGAAAGAAGACTGGTGCGGAGTGAACAGCAACAAGTAATTGAATGCTTCCCTCCTCTGCTAGAGCCGGGATTTCAACATGTCAATCCTCTTATCGTCCAATAATCTATTTCTATAAGCCTATCTCTAAGCTACGCCGCCATATACGAATATGTCTACGCCCGGGCATGCCCCTAATCCTCAATTCATATTCCGATGCGAGCAGTGCAACAAGCCTTTTGACAAGCGTGAGTTTTCTATAACTGGCCAACTTCTGAGAAAGGCTTATTCCTGATATCGTCGTTGCGTTATTTTACAGAGACCACACTGAAAAGACATGGATATTATTGTCGGTCCCGAAAATTCGGTACTGCCGCTCGGCTCCGTTCATGCTTTGCTTGCGCCAAAGGCAAGGCGGCCTGTGATCATGCTCAGCCCGAATGCTCGAGATGCGCAGCAAAGTCTATCAGATGCCACTACCCTGCGAATTCGCGTAAACCCGGAGGAGGGAGAGGGCCTCAGCAAAATATTGAGCCATCCGTTGAGTCAGGGATAGCTGCCACGACTCCCTTGTCGTCTGCGGATTCTCCCAGTCTTGGGAATGGGCAAGAAGAAAGCGGCGGCGGCGATTTAATTTTGCACAGTGGATTAGATATACCACTGTCAGACTTTCCAGGCTTTGAGGATAATTATTTGGGTTGGGGTGAAACGAATATCAACTTCGCCGACTTCTTGGATAATACACGGTCGAATAGCATGTCTAATCCATCATCAAGCTTTCCTTCGCTAGTTCCAATGTTAACCTCGACGGCCGATGAAATCGCCCAAGGACAAGAGGAACAGCTGGATCCGCATTCGTCTCAACAATCGATCCCACCATCGCCATCTTTCATGGTCCGATCACTTATTCGACGACCAAAGTTACAACCGGCTTCACAGCAAATATCGAATCTTATCCTGCACATGTTGAAATCGTATCCCCTGATGATGCTTCGTCACGACGACGCTCTTCCCCCTTTTATACATCCCAGCCTAGTCTTAAAGTCCGATGGCGTAGTGGAGGAAAATCGAGACACGGCGCCTCTGACGAACTGCATGAGTCTTATGCATATGCTTGGGAGCCGAGTCCAGGGGAGCCGAAGGTTGTTCTGGAAGAATGTGAGGATGGAGTGTGAACGGTTGCTACATGAGGTGCGTCTTTCTTCATTACCATTTTATTTTCTCATCCCTCTCGTAGTCGAGAGCACAAAATGAATGAGTGGCGAACTTATTGAACTTCTATCTAGCATGGAAAATTGAATAAGTGGGAACTGCTCACTGCTATGCAAGCCCTCTCCATCTACATCCTTATACGTGTAGACGAAGGCGAGACTGAGGATAATAATTTCGATTTCTTGTTGATCAAGACGATTATTGTAAGTTTAAGCCAAGTCAACAACATACCCACAAATCAACCACACACTTTGGTTTTTGGTGATAGTAAGTAATAATGTTATTGGCCTAACTAACAATGCGTTGTAACTAATAGTCAGTAATCCAACAATTTTCACGCGTAGACGTGTCGTGTGCTAGCCAATGCGGCCTATGCAACGAGAAGCTCCAGCTTACTTGGAAAGAATGGATATTCAGAGAATCAAGACGGAGGTGAGTTGCTTAACCTACCTAACCTAATTACTCGACAAAGTTATGGTAGCAGATTTTCCTACCAGTATATTACTGACTTTGATCTCGTTTAACAAAGACTTGCCGTGGTCTACAGAGTAGTCAACATGCTCATCTACTTCGAGCCGGCCGGTATGTGTGATATGCCCACCGAGTTCATCCTAGCGCCCCTTCCGGCCAAGAAACAACTCTGGGAAGCAAGAGACGAGTTCTCGTGGCTGGAACGAAGTGAGGGGGAGCCTGGTTTAAGGGTCTCCTTTGGCTTGGCTGCTGATGGTGAGGTTGTCAAGCTTGATAATTCACAGCTTTCGTGTAGTGATACTTGGTTGTCTTACCAGTCTGTCGATGATAATAGGGTACAGGGTAAGGTTGCCACTAGGGGGTGGGAGGAGTGGTGTGCTGGTATGGATGGGCTTGGGGGACTTGTTATGCTAGCTGCTTCACTGATATAGGTAGGTGGTTTCATGAGAGAAAATTCAAAGCAATTTGGTGATCCTGTAGGGTGCTTCAGCTGGCAGCTTTCCCAGTTACTGGCCCTTTTGACCCAGTTTTACGGCCAGGCTTATTTTTACACAGGGAGGGAAAGTCTTCTCTGTAAGCAGAGACCTCAGACATATGCTGACACCAGAATAGTTGTGGTCTGTGTGGTGTATCTTCTTGGCCGGGGGGCGAGCCCGGAACGGAGCCGTGACAGATCTCAGCGCCTTGGCTGTAGATACGATATGTGAAAAAGTGACGTGTATTTCTAGTCTCCTTAGAGATAATTATAAAGGGAAATTATCTCTACGGTTGAGTAATATAGGTTAGGATGATAGTCATTATTACTGTGCGCTCGAGTCGCATAACTTTACATAAGGCCACTTGATAATAAGTGGTAAAATGGCACAAGTCCGGCTGGGTATTTAAGAAGTCACTTCGAGCTGGCGCAGATAATATCACTCAATATAAAAGCTTCTACGGCCGAGTTTTAAAACTACCTGCGCGTCGAGTCGAGAGGTCACTTAATTATATAGTATCTATTAATGCATTCTACTAAAATAAACACACTAACTGCTCAGTTACCGCTGCCACTTTACAAACATATTAAACTTCAGGTTCGTTCCCGAAGTGACAGATGAATTTTTCTCTAGTTACATTGAGACTGGAATCGAACTTGGCAATCAGTGCCAGGACGTAGTTGGCGGAGCAAAGGACGCGGGGCCTCATATGTCAACTAGGAATGCTCGGGATCTCGTCGGTATCGTAGAGGCGTTCGTAAAAACCGCTGATGGGAAGAGGGCCGAGAAGCCAAGCGACCTTTTGAATTACTTTGGCTATAGCTACGGAACATTCCTCGGACAGGCCTTTGCCTCAATGTTTCCGACAGAGTCGGTAAAATGGGTTTGGATGGTGTTTTGGGTCTCAAATTACCGATGGGAGAGGACTTCACCAAGGTAACCTCTAATGTAGACTGGAATTATCGCTTTGTTCTTCATTTACTGTTTCGAGGTTGGCCCCTCTCACTGTTCATGCTATACCGGCTCTTCGCCGCTCGACATGTGCAACCGATTTAACGAGTCTTTCGTTCAATTGGATTCTAGGGGAGCGAAAACCGAGAAATGGCCAAACGCAACAGACATCGGGGAAGCATTGTTGGCACTACAACGTTATACTACTCGGTCGCATCGCCGAACCTCATCTTCGGACCTTTATCTGACGCCTTAGTTGCGCTTGAGCAAGCCCTTGCAATCTAGAATATTACGATATGGACAAAAATATAGCTATACTCATCGGAGGCCCGACGCTGGCTGGCGATGTGAACCCAGAACTCAGATTGGGCACTCTATGTACTGATCAGAGTAACAAATGGTACAACAAGACGCTGGAAGTTCTGCGGCCGGCTATCGAGCACTTCGAGGAAGTGAGCATCATCGGCGAGATTATTTCGAAATCAATGCTGGACCCTTGGGCGGCGACACAGAAACTCTCATTTTCTTCGTTGGAAACACCTATGATCCCATTTCACCAGCGTTAGAGTGAGTAACCAGTATACTGTTACCAACAGAGGGGAAGCTGAGATTGTGAATAGGGCAGTACCGGCAGCACGGAAATATAAAGGTGCTCAGGTAGTCACTGTTGACGCTGTTGGGGTAAATAGAGTATTCTATCTTGCAGAACGCTCGATGCTAATCGTCATAGCACACTTCGAGAGTCGCCGGCAATACTTGCTAACAAGAAAAGGTGAACGTATACTTTCGAGGTACTCTTACCGATGACAGTTCTTCTTGTGCTCTTGAGGCTGGTCCTTTGGGGTTGTACTCAATGGAACTCCAAAAGGTATTATTGAGGAAGCGGGCTTGTCGCAGTTGGTTCAGTAAAACCTGAAGACTTCAGTTCACGCGTTTCCAGATCGCGTTCATTACCTGATCACAGGGATACAGGCCTACACTAGAGATTTCCTTTTTGTCCGACTTCAGGTTAAGTTTACATTTCTCTTTATATCTGAACTGTAATATATACATAATGAATTGTTGGCTTTTTGATAGAGTCACGCCAGAATCCCAGCCATTGAAGAGAGGAACGATGCTATCATTTCTCAGCCTTATAGCAAGTGACGTACGCATCATCCAGATCTCGAAACGTGACGTAAACAACGGTCGTCTCCTACACAAGCGGATCCCACTAAGTTCACGATACGACCTACCTTGCTGGTAAGCCAGCTGCCCGAAACGACCTATTGGCAGTTCCTAGCTCAATCCTGATATTAAAGCTAAATCAAGCACCTTCTATTGCTGAATACTAACTGCGAGATCCTCATGGAGTCCTTGTGTCGATCATATGAGGCCTGACGAGTCAGCGCTATCGTAACAACCAAGGGACGGCCAACTCGCAAGTATCACCTTTAGAAGATCGTCATTCCGCCGACCCGCCTCCGTGATGGAGATAGGGGTGAGGATGCACCCAGATACATAAGTAAAGCTATCGATGGCACGGTGCATGGATTTGTAGGGAACCAGACTGCACACTCCGCTTCAAACACACTGTCGCCTCCTACCCTTGATCCCGCGTATTATCCCTCTGTGTCTTCAAAGCCGTCAAAAATGGGTCTCTCAGCGAAAGCCTTAGCCGTTGGCACCGCGACACTTGCACTTTTCCACAGCAATGGACTTCGACACAGACGGGTGCTACAACACGCCAGCGATCGACGCGGCCGGCAACGTCGTGACGGGCCTAAACTGTGGCAGTGCCGTGAACGGGTATTGCCGCGATCTTTCGGACCTACAGAACAACAACATATATTCGCGCGCGCGATGTAGCAATCCGATGGATCTTGCGGCGCAGGCTATAAGAATGACTGGGAGCGGAAGTTGCCTCCCTTTTTAATAATTACCTACTGTGAGGGGCTACCCCTTCAGCCACCCTGCCAGCCACATCGGCGATCCCTCCGTACGGCTCCGTACGGCTCGTTATTCCACCGAAAAGCCATCAATCCGACATCTATTGCCCTTAGTTAGCGTGTCAGGACGCACGTGTGTCGCACTCCCCTCGGACTCTGTAGATATCTCTAGGACTATTGGTTGTTATAATATGCAACCCTAACCAATAATCAGCTTGGGCGAACGAGCCACTTAAAAGAGCGCCCCAGCTCACTGTAGTTCGCGGGCACCCATTCTCGCCCCATAAAGATTTTTGCAGACAGTTATGCTTGCATAGGGGGACCCCTTCCCAGCACTGATTCCGCTGTCGCCAACATTCCCGTTCAATGTCTAAACACACCAATAAAGGGAACTTCTTCTCTGATCATTCGAGTAATCCACGAAGATACGCCCAATACGCCCGGAAACATGTCCGACAATCAGTATGCTCTCTAACTTTTCACAGACGCTAATATTAATTTACATTGACCGATGTTTAGCAAAACGACTGATAGCGTTGCGGAAGAGACCGACATCCAGAGGCTTGAGCAGAATAATCAACCCGACAACAGTGAAGCTTGGGGGGAACGTCCCAAATATGTCTCTATGGGAACGGTAGGTTCAGTCCCTCTCGGCTCCTATTTTATATACCATTCGGTGGTCGCTAATAACTCCGGCTACCCGTGGGCTGGAATACCATTTAGAGCAAATTCGCCGTCAATGATTCGGTTTATTACCAAGTAGGAACCACGCTCTACGGCCCATACCTAGTCGCCAGAGTCTGCCGACCCCAAGTCTACACGCTTTGCGATGTCGACGGTAATTACATCAATAACGGAGCCGAATTTATCGAGACTTCGCTGCTCAAGTCACGAGTGCCTGTTTAGGCGTCCCCGGAAGGCCAGTGGAAATTTGTTCATTAGCGTCAAGGATGGAATGCCACAAAGCCCAAAGGGATTGTGTATAAAACCACTGTGAACTTGGATTCTTCCACTGAGTTCTCTTTAGAATTTATTTATAATCTCTGCTAGTTTTATTAAGTAGGCGCTTTTATTTCATTAGAAGATATTCCTTGTTTGCTAGGAAGCATTTTTGCGTGCATCCGAGTTGAACCAAACCCTTTACCTGCTACAAATACATGAATTCTTGCTTTAAGAGATACTTCCTAAAACATGCGCTAAAAGCTTCGAGCTCTTCTTTAATATCTCATGTTCTAGAAATCTTAGACCTTGTGATGACCTTCTTATCTTGAACCCACCAAGAAGCTTGGATCTCATCCGTCAAGCGACGAGCTTTTCCATGTCGAGACGCAGGAGTCCACCCCTGAGTGATGTCTTCAAGCTCTAGGTGACGTAGGTTTGTGTTTTCAGTGGTGATAAAAATCCTCAAGATATCTTGCATAATGAAGGATGGGTCGCTTTGGTATTGCCGAAGCAATATATTGGGAACCTCGATATCGATGATGGTGCGCGAAGGCTTTCCCATCACGGACACCCCCATATCGCCCTCATCGCTCGGGAACACTTGTTGAACGCCGTAAAGCGGCGTCAGATTGAAGATAGCGACAAAAAGAGGCAGTGGCTGCGTATTATACACCATGACCTCCCAAGAGGACACCACTGATGGCTGATCAGGTGGGCGCTGCCACGGGGTCATTCTCAAATCGAAGGGCACCGTTGTATGGTAAAGTCGCGGGGGCGTCCTAATGGCTTCCACCTCTGCGTATAGTTTGAGATGTTGTAACAGACCCATCAATCTTCTCGTAACTTCTGCCATCGAGATCCACCGACTCCTGCAATAAATTTCGTAATTTATTAGATGATCAGAAACACGCTGGATTGTGACGGCAAGCATCAATTGATACAAATGACAAAGGAAGCAGAAAACGAAAATGAGAGGACTTACTGATCGAACTGTAATTGCGGCATGTTCGGATAAGGCTTGTCGTTATGATCATGAACCTCGATCGAGGTCGGGCTGATATGTATGTAGCAGGTTGGCTTGAGAGTACTCGGTCTGTCTCCAGGAAACCATAATCGCCACGGGGCGACTGGGTCATTATAGGAAAGCCACTCGTTCTGAACCATTTGAACCACAATATCAGATCGGGTACCATTCCTCGGGACTATCTGTGCTTCAGCAACCCTGGACCTTTGCACAAGGCTTGCCAGCCAGCCACTTTTAACAAGCCTAGTACTATTTCTGTTGGGCAATATACCAGGCTCGACGTATCTTATAGCCTCAGATTCGTAATCCTTAACAGACGTAATGACAATCTTCAAGGTTGAAAGCGGAGTGGCAGAAGTGTGAGATACTTCTAGGGTGCTCGGATTCAGTGACTTACGTATCAAGTCAGCACGCGAATTCAACACTATGTAAGCCACGCAGAATTGATCACACTTACAGCGGCAGGATCATGCACGGTGTAAATATCACCAACGTTCGAGCCATGAACTGAGCCCCTGTCAATGAACATGACTTCGGACCTGATCTTTCTGATACTGGCGACAGTGGTGGCGTCTCCGCGGACTGAAGACAAAAAAAGCAATCGATTTTTAGGACCAATGAGCATAGGCTTCTGTTTAGTTATATGGCCGAACGTTCCTTCCAACGCGGATTCTAGAATCTCTTGGAAGACACTGTATGTTATGAACGAGCGCTGCTCGCGGAGATTTTCCAGCTGAGAGATCAAAGTAGAGGTCAGGGCGCCGTGTATTCTGTTTCCGGAAGCAGGGTCTGAACATTCTATAGACTTCTCATGAGGCTGGCAAGCAGCGATGACGTTATATGCTCGATCGCGATATAACCAACTCTTGCGTAAGGTGGCATCTCTTGAACTGCTCGACAGACTTGGTCCGGTGCTGTAGCCCCGCGGATTGATTGCAATTACCTGACTTGATGGTTTGCTTCGAACCCCCGAGTAATGCCCGTCCCGGGTCATGCCCCCGGAGAAGCAACAGTCCAGCGTGACAAGCAGGGTTAAGTTGTAGGGTGGTGCAGCCAACTCATCCAGCTTTTCCCCGAACATGACATCTGTCATCTCGTTGTCGTCGGCAAAACAAAGCCGTTCGTCGTGATCCGTCTTCGACTTCTTGTCGTCATGTAGCGTGATTTCTCGGTTGCCATGGCCAGAAAAATGGATGTGTACAAAATCTCCAGGGCGAGCTTTGCGTCGGATGTAATCGAGAGAATCAACGAACTCCCAGAATGTCGAAGGCAAGCTTGGGGGATCCTTCTCAATAAGAGGTGTGCGAGGGTCGCGGGAAAGATGCAAGCGAATATTGCTCTTAGGGAGCTTTAACGAGGAACAAAGGAACTTATAAATGGCCACGGCGTCGTTGCACGCCCCTCTTAGGTTCATACCTTGATGGGCTGTCGAGTACCGGTCAATGCCCACCACAATTGCCCATGCGGATGGAGCTTCGGCAGCCATCGATTCGTCTTCCGGCATTTTAAACCTGTTACAGGGCGCACCTGGTCTCGGTTCTTATAGAAAGTCAAATGATTACATTTTCGCCTGTGATGCAATCGATTAAGTAGGGACGAAAATACATCTTCATATTAATGTTGATCATAGGCATACGTGTCGACAGAAGGAGGACATTTCAGCTTACCAGTCCGCCAAGGTTGCCTTATTTTGCCTCGTAGGACTTTATTTTCAGATGGTGTGTGGCCTGCCATCTCTAACGTCTCTATAATTGCATATTAAGGAGGCTATGATTAGCCATATTGTCCTTTTCCAGGCTTTTGGTACAGTTCTATGATAGGGAAAGTATCCTTGCTAATACGCATGAAGAGGTCCAGGAACGGCAGTACATTATCAAAACCAACCCCCCATCACGGTGCCCTGTCGGCACTTCATTGGTAGTAACAGAGACTTGGGGAAGTTCAGCTTTGCGTGGCGTGGCACCCACCGTCTCACCGAGTGTGATAGCATGCATGTGATGAATGCGCGTAATCATAGCATGTCACATGGGGGGCTGGATGGTGTATTCGTTGCCTTGCGAGGCAACGATGCGCCAGACTTATTTGCCCGAGCTAAAATCATAATTAAGGGGGATAGACTAATTGACATCAATCAAGCCTGATCGTCATCCAAATGAATGGACAACTACCAATTCGCCAGGCAGTTATTATTTATGCTCAGTCGAGGTCTCTATGACTGTCTTGAGAAAGTGTTATTGAATGCTTCTTCCCTTGAGTACCATCTCTCTCCATCTCTACGCTAACGACTGTCGCTGTCGAGACCCTAATGATTAGTCATCTGGCCCGCTAGGTAGTACATATTTTCTGTCACTCCATCGACCATGAATGAGCTCGAGAGCACAGGGCACTCAAATAATGCCCAAAATTCAGTCGATGGTCTCATAGAGAAAGTGAAAGCTTTAAACACAGAATACAAGCGTTGTGCGACGCTTGAATTATGTGTTCTCGCGACGCAGCTTGCAGAGCAGGCCCTGGAGCACGCACCCCCAGGCCACAACAAGCGGTGGGATATCCTTGCAGATATAGGATGGTGGAGGCATCGGCTATTCATTAATCACTCAAAGGAAATCAGTGATATTGACAAGGCTATCAACGCCGCGCAAGAGGCTCTCGACCTGGCACCAGATGAAGGCAGTCGTATTTGGAGGATATGTCAACTGGCGACGTACAAATGCGAGAGAACGCTATGGACACACTCTCTGGTCGACATCAACAGCGCAATATCTTTGTACGAGGAGGCAGAAAGGTTATTAAAAGCGGATAACCCAATTCTTCTGAGCGCGGTTCTCAAGGAGCTGGCAACGTGTCTTGACCACCGCAATGACCTCACTTCATCGATGGTAGATCTTGATCGAGCAATTGAGACCTATGAACGAGACCAACACCTGTTTCCAGGGAACGAGAAGTCTCTCAATGGTCTAGCTTTGTGTCTCCGTAAGAAAGGAACAGTTTTGTTATCTTTTGCGGATGTGGACCGAGCAGTCCACATTCTCGACAACCTCGTCTCAAGCTACCCGGAAAATGCACTATACCTTACGGAACTCGGGATGACATTAAATCAGCGCTATCTTCTAGGCGCTGACCCGAATGACCTCGAGGCTGCCGTTGATCGAGGCCGAGAGGCTGCTCTAATGAGCGAATCTTCAGACACATCCGTTCAGCTTCACGCGTTATATTGCCTTTCCAGTTCCCTCGGCCTGAGATTCGACCAATGGGGGAATCCCGAGGATTTGAACAGTGCTTGCGAGCTTGCTAGTGCCATAGTTGACGCGACTATCCCGGATCCTGATCTTGCGATGAGACTGCACAACTATGCAATGAGACTTCTTAATCGTTTCGATGCGTGGGAGGATCCCAACGACCTTCAAATTGCCGAAAAATGCCTCAACGATGCTTTGAAACTCGAGTCCAGCCCTGACGGCAATGGTGAAACATTGGGGGCGGCGGCTTATAACATTCTCGTCAGTCTTTCTATCATCCATTCCAGGCGGTTCGACGTTACTAGAGACCTCCAAGATCTCGATTTGTCTCTTCAATACCTACTCAAGGTGCATACTCGACCAGAATATGATATATGGCTAGGTGGGCGGCTGGTCAGGGATCTGCTCACGCGACATATGCAATACGGTTCTGTCGAAGACCTGGATTTTGCTATCAATCATTTAAAGGCGAATTTTGATCTTCCAGCTACGGATTTAATGCGACTCGGATATTGGAGCCTCTTGTCCGACTGTTACACTCAGCGAGGCAGTCGAGCCAGAACCTGGAGCCAGTCGATGGAAGACGCTAATAGTGCTGTCGAGGTTATGGAGATGGTGGTAAAAAAGACTCCTCGCGACTTCAGACGGCGCGCAGGATTCCTGGTGGGGTTGGCCGAGAAACTCCGATTCCGAAGCGATCTATACGAGGAGCAGGGGCTAAGCAACGTTAAAGATCTTGAGGATGCTGCGGAATATGCTCTTGAAGCTTGTTCTTGCAGCCATGAAAATAGCACTACCTCCCGTATGGCCCTCTTAGTATTAGGGAAATGCTACATTAAGCGATCGGCTCTCACGTCAGGGGTTCCGGCACTAGAATTAATGAATCAAGCTATCGCCACGCTCGAAAAAGCCGGTGGGTTCGGCTTCGACACTGCAAAGATTCCCGAAAATGACGGACCAACGAAGAATATCTCGTTGTATGCTCAAAACAGGATGCGCCCCCGACTGAGAGAAGAAGTTTTCATGTCCCTTGCACGAGCTTATTATGGACGGACGGGGTTTTCGGCCATGCGTTCTCCTGCCCAGGTGACTGAAGACTTCCAAAAGGCGGAGACACTGTTTCGGTCCTGTCTCACGTCCTTAGAAAGTCCAGTCATGCAACGAATGACGGCAGGTTTGTGGCTTGCTGGAATACATGTTGAAATGGGCCAACTTGGCAAAGCTGTGCAGGCTGAACAGGATGTTCTTGCTCTTCTTCCTCATCTTAGGCTCAGGTCGTTATCACGTCATGACCAGCTAACTTTGCTTCAGAATCTCGTGGGAATTTCTCGTGCCACAGCTAGACACGCTCTAGAATCAAATGCATCTCCTGAGGAAGCCCTCAAGTTTTTAGAGCAAGGTCGCGGCCTTATGGCTCGTGTCTCTCTTGAGTCTCGAACCGATGTCTCGCGTTTGGATGGTGCGCAAGCCGAAGCTTTCAATAACGCTCGTGATAGCGTCAGGAAATATGAGAAGTTTATGCCCAGCCGCTCGGACGGCGATCCGTTTTCGCCTATGATTACATGGCTGTTGGAGTCTCATAAACGCTATCTAGCAAATCAGGAACTCCAGAGGATCATTACCACAATTCAGTCTGATCCGAGGACAGAGGATTTTCTTGACTCGCCGCCCCTCGAAGAAGTCCGAGATGTGTTGGGAAACGATACCGTGGTCGTCATCAACGCCGCTGAGGGATGTGACGCTTTCATCATCGACAAACGAAGCAGCACTGTCAGAGTTTTGGAGCTCCCACTGCTCACGTGGGATGACCTTGAGGCATGGGCTGTGCGCTCAAAAGCAGCAAGACCCTTGGTAGATATCTCCATGCTAAGCTGGCTCTGGAAGGTAGTTGTTCACCCCATTTTAGACTATCTCGGGTTTGAAAGGGACGTAGCGCTGGATCTGCTACCGCCTCGCATCATATGGATTGCGACTGGGCCCTTGTGCCATTTGCCCCTTCATGCGGCCGGATTATATGACGGAGTGTCACGCACAACTATGGATTATATCATATCCTCTTACACACCATCACTGAGAGCCCTCGTGGCTAGCAAGAAAGCAAAGTCCGTAGACACGGATAGGGTAAAAAAGGCATTACTCGTCAGCATGGGGCACTCTCCAGGTCTCAGACCACTTCCATTCGCAAAAACAGAGGTCCAAACCCTTTCAAGAGTGTGCTCTTCGATGAATCTTGAAACTGTCTGTCTTGATGAGTCGACGCGGGCCACAGTACTTGCTCAGATCCCCGGCTGCGAGATATTCCACTTTGCTGGGCATGCCATCTCTGACCCGATCCAGCCAGAAGCTAGCGGATTGGTTTTATATGATGGCCATCTGACAGTTTCTGATCTTTTAGATCAAGGAATCCGGACGAATACTGCACCCTTTTTGGGTTTCTTGTCTGCATGTCTGACTGGCGCCATCGATGCCGACGATCTGACCGATGAGGGGGTTCACTTGATCAGCGCTTTTCAGCAAATTGGATTTCGCCACGTAGTCGGAACACTTTGGCAGGTTGATGATAAGATCTGCGAGATAGTTGCCTCAGCTGTATACCGAGAGCTCGCAGAACATGGGATCTCGGATGGGGTTCTCTATAGGGGGCTGCATAACGCGACATTAGCATTGAGGGATGAGTGGATCAAAGATCAGACTTTCAAAGAGGATGAGAGTCGGGCTGAGGAAGAGTCAAAAATAGCGTCAAGAAGTGTGCAGATTAGTGAGGCTCGCGCCAGACTGGTAATTGCTGGACATCGACATGCTAAAGCGCGCTCTACTGGTCCCAAGGTTGGCGGGAGACTCGTTAAGGCTGACTGGATTCCCTTCATGCACTATGGCGCTTAACAGTAATCCACTGCACCTCTTAAGTAAATACCTATGTAGAATATTTGGCATGCATAAAGAGTTATTCATTTTCAAGGCATGTTGAAAGATTGCCCCGCTTGTGAATGGCCCGATCGTTCCCCAAATACCTAAACGACTATCACCAGTTTGGTCAACGCCAAGATTCATCTCTCGAAACACAACAGGAAAAGAATGTTCGTATCACCTGGAAATGCGGCCATACCTCCTGAACAAAGTAAGTCCTATTGTGTGAACGTCACCTCCGGGGAAATTACTTGCCCAAAGACCTAGCTTCCACGATGTCTTTCTAAGATGATCAACCAGTCGAGGATTATCCCTCCGGATATCCACGCCTTGCCCGCCTCATTAGCGTACACCCTTCGTTCTCCATATTCAGGCGGTTTTCAGCGGTCAGGGCGCGACTGCTCTTATACCAACAAGACAGAATCGGTGAGCTTGAGGAGACGCTGACAACGCTGGACGAGCATGAGCAGAAGGTGTTGTTTCTAGGTAGTCGGCGGAGGGATGCCAATCCCGAGCGGAGAAAAATACTTGCTCAACTTGAATCAGCACTGGCAGACTATGGTATGTGACTCAAGTTCAACTAAGACAAGAAAACACTCATTCCTCTAATCAATTCCTTGAAATCACTTGGGCCAGGACCGCCATATAGCCAACTCTAATGCATTGCCACAGACGACCTTCTTGCGCGCACTCGAGAGTCTTTGAAGGCGAAGACTGCCTATCGGCGAGACGTGGCAAGTCTGCGTGACTGGATTAATGATTCAGGCTGTCTATCGCGGAGTGAATCTAAGTATCTAGAGAAGAACGACCTCATATCTCTAACGTCACCCGAGCAGGGAGCAGTACAGTCCCTATCGGCCGCGATTGAGGATCTCATCATTTGGATTTCAAGTCGCACTAGTTGGGTAAGTAGCTGTTATTCAGGAAGCAAGTCATCTGTCAAAAGAAACTACGCTAATTCTCATAAGAACTTCCGAACGCCACACTCCAGAGATTCAAATATGTACATCTTTTCCGAAAATCTGATTGGGACTTTCGCCCGCATCATATTAGCCCTGTTCGCCTCCGCAACTATTTTTATCCCTATCGTGATCTCCTCGCTTATGAGCTCAGAGAGCGCCCGGCTTGTTCTTGTCGTGCTGTCTATTGCAATCTTCGTGGGCATTCTCTCTCTTACCTCGCGGCCAAGAGTAAGCGAAGTCTTTCTAGCTAGCGCCACGTATGTTAAAAGAAATTGGCCGTCTTTGGAACAGATTATAAGGCTGACCAACCATGTTATACATTAGGTATGCAGCCGTTCTTGTGGTCTATGTATCCGGGACAGCAAATTAGGGCCAGAACATTTATTCTCTCATCTTAATTTACCGTGTGGTATTATGTTGTTGCCAATTTGTTGGCTTTACCTAGATCAGAGCGCTTTAAAGTAGATCTTTAGACTGGACCATAATATTGCCCTCCCTTTTAACAAATGATGATGGGTGAGACAAAGGGTCCTTAGGTCGCTGAAAAGACGACCCCTAGAATTCTCCCGGAGTACTTCTTTTGGTTAATAGACCATTTCCTCTATGTTTTATTATATAGGTCTAACGCTCTCAACGTTCTATCCTGATAGTCGTAGGGCATTAGTATCGTTGCATAGAGAACAGTGTGGAGGTGGATAAAGAGGCCATGAGAAGTTCTGAAAAGTCAAGTCTGAAGAAGCATTCTCCATCACAATATCAACCACAGACCTCCTCAACCGACAGCCCATTCTCAGTACTCCCATTCATCCTTCACCTAACCGCCACGGCCTCCAAATTCTTACTTCATCTTATTTCAAGTCCCTTAGCCTCTCAGTTAGTGCCCGTCCTGTCTTTTCCCGCAAACCTTAGGAGGCAAAGCCGTCAGAGATTATCGAAGCTGCCAAATTGGGATCACGGAGCTCTAACTATTGTGAAGTCAAAATATCTCACTTCATCTATTTCTTGACGATCACACATATCCCTCCTCATCGCCCACCACGTGTCAAATGACTCAGATCTATTATTCCTGCGGCTGCATCAACGGCTTCGTCGTTAAGTTGCCACGGTGCAGTTACTACCCGAATTTCTACACCACACGTGCCCCTGACCCGCTTATCCCGAGCCCATACGGCAATCATCGCCCCCTCCGGGCTAGAGCGGTGTCGGCTGGTCGGCAATGAGGTGGGCGAGGCCATGATTGATTTCCTATGCATGATCTCTCTCACGTCTCCCTTTCTATACCATCATTCCCTTATACACCGCTGGCCAGCTGCTTGGACAGGGACAGGGAAACTTCGGATCAGTAGCTAAGTTACTATCGTCTGCCATTCATTGATGCCCGGCGGGCTGCTGTTTTATTTTGTCATTAGCGCGGTTCCCCCCCTAATCGGCATCCACCTTCGAGGCAACACAGGTGTACATTAGCCACTATTCGTGAAATTTTACTAGGACATTTATTCTATCTTTCCTGTGTTATAAAATAACTATCCAATGCCACCGTATTTTGAACTGTTGGGTAGGCGGACTAGCATAGAGCACGAGCGGCCGCAGCCAGAGGTGGGAGTTTATAGATAGAGTTAATTATTAAACCCTGAGGGGTGATCCAGGGCGCAGAGTGCAGCGAAGCCAAAGCAAAGTTGAATCAAAGTCCTTTTTTTTCTGCCGGGTTTGTTGAGCCTTTAAGAGCTTAGTCAGCCCACCGAGGTTGAATGATGTCACGGTAATGCCGTTCTGGTGTTTGCAGCCTGCCTAACTTGTCTACGCACCCGTCCAAGCTAGGCACTAATTATTATGCAGAACTACATAGCACCAATTAGGTATTGACCACTACAACCAAACTCCGCCGATGCAAGCTGCCAGACTAGGCATACTACATACAACCAGTGGTATCTTGTCCAATTCTGAACGACTCAATAAGAGCGTGATAAACTTTGCTCTTTACAGGCATGAATATACAACAACGGCCGATTCCCCAATATGTCTCCCCAGAGAGCACAGATGGTCATCCCAGCTTCCTCCATGCTTCTTGAAAAGCTGCCTGCTTCACCTCCAATTGTTTGTTTCTATTCTGCCCAACACCGACTATGGCCTCTTCAGTCCCATTCACTGTTGAAGACGTCCACCAGGGCCGGCCTAACGAGTCCATCCTATATCGCATTCGTGTCCCAGCCCGCGGGACCAGGGACTCCTGTCTAGGCCAGGTAATCAGATACCTGACCGCCCCCAATCTTCCCAAGGGCGCCAGCGGCGTTCCTGACTATCGCGGCAAGCTCCTGGCGTTCGACATTGTCCCTGCCGGAGACTGGAACCTCGGGCGTCTTGTCGTCACTGACGACAACGTCGAGGGCAAGCTCATTCTCGCCTCGACGGAGACGGCGCGGCTGGAGGAAGCTGTGGGGCTGCTGGACGGCGGTCCTTCTTGGTGCAACAGGAAAGTCGACCTCGTAGGCCTGTTAGATGCGCTCGGCACTCGCTGCAAGAGCGGCCAGGCCGACAACAACCAGAATGATATTCCGCGCGTGGCCACCGACATCCAGTGTATGAACCACGTCTCCGCCGCAGTCCTCCCTACTCCAGCCGGCATCGCCACCGCCGCGCTAGGGCCCGAGGTGATCGGCGTCTGGGCATGGCCGCCGGGCCACGCGCACGGCATCGCGGACGAAAGCCACGTCTACTCCATCATCCAGGCTCGCGACCCGGGCTTGGCGCCCTGTTTCATCGCCCATATCACCGATAACAGCACGCGCGTGATCGGCTTCCTGTTCGAACGCATCGCGGACGCTCGCGAGGCGGGACCCGCAGACCTGGAGAAGTGTAAAGACACACTGAGCCGCTTGCACGCTCTAGGCATCGCCTATGGCGGGCCGCTCAAGAGACACTCGTTTCTGGTCTGCGGCGGCGACGCGGTTCTCCTCCAGGGGTTCGGCGGATCGTTCAAGACAACTGATAAGGAGGTCCTGGACCGTGAGCTCGAGGGTCTCGAGCAAGTTCTAGCTCAGCAACCCTCGGAGCTGGAGAAGTTCAACGCACCGATCGACATGAAGCTCAGCGACAGGTTAATCGAGTTTCAGAGCCATGGGCTCACCCATCCATTCGTGAACTGGCAGCTCGCGAACAGCAAGCGCGTCACACTGACGGCCGAGCAACACAGGGGGATGGTTGCTGAGCTCGCCGCAAACAACTACCGCTGGACCGAGGAGGATATGGAGAGGGCGAAACAGCGCTTCGGAGAGTCGGCGGACGTGGCTGTTGTCGGCGCTACTAGTGAGCCAACTGACTGAAGTTGGATCACGTCTGCATTGTGTTCTAATTAGCAAATGGAGGCGCGGTCAGTTTAATGACTTATAGAATATCGGGTATGAATGTACTGACGGCTTTTAAGTAGAGATTTGCTCCTACTGTGTCTACTGTTTTTCAGTTCTAATTTTAAATTTCTCTAAACTTTATACTGTTACGTCCGAATCAATGAATGAATAAACCAAGATTTATTTACAACGATCTTGTCTACTTACGTTACCATGACAGGATTGGATGTCGACACCAGCCTTCTCTGGCCAGCTGCTGCCGGCTCGTTGCATAAACAGCTCCGAGGCAACTCATCCGATCTGAATTTAAGTTCTCAAGCAATATTGTCATCAGTCCCAGGCCTACACATAATAGACATTATTGGTCATTGAGACCAACTGAGTTCCACGATGCTGAAAAGCAGGATGCTCCTGTCACAAGAAGCTATTAAGTTCATTGTTAAGTTCGAAACCGAACTTGATAAGCGTGGTCTGACCAAGATGATCGGACTAGCTTGATACCCTGGAGATGATTTTCAGGGCTCATGCGAAATCATCTTGGGCAGATCGAAGTCAATCTGAAGCCTGAAGACGTGGGTGGTGGTCTCCCAACTCCACGTCAATGCCTGCCTAACTTAAAATCTATAGTATACAGCCGATCTGAATCACATCCCTGTTATCTGGTTCTTCTCTGAGGGTCTGTGGCAGCGTGGGTGTTGCTGTACTTGCGATGCCAGTGGCGAGAATCATCCCCACGGCGCCGATGTTATTACTACGCCCAGTTAGGTGGTTACAAAAGATGAGGCCCCCCTAGGAACCTCAGATTGTCAGAAGAGAACACGGGCGTAGTTTAGTATGGTAAATATAGCGTGCCTTAGGCAGTCCAAGGACTCAAGTTTAATTATGAGCAGGCCCAACCTAAACTCAGTAAAATTTATCTTCACTTTATAAGTAATATCCTCGGTGGAAAGGAAAAAATAAAGGAGAAGTGAAAAGAGGCAACATAGTGAAGTGGATAAAGCATGTTCCTCTGCTGCGGCTCGAGTTCACTTTAAAATGGTCGCACAGCCTGGGAAATTCTACCCTATTTCTTCGAAGAGAAGTGGATGGTATCTAGGTCACAGGATCTGGTTGGGCTTTTGAGTCCTACGAATGTGTGAGAGCTTTATCCTACGCGTCCTTGATAATCACTAAAATTCATTTGGGGTGGTTTGGCAACCACCTCAGATGGCTGTACATATGCTCGAGCCCCACCTGCTTTCCATGCTCGAGCTTTAGCCTCCCCACGCTGCTAAGGTACCCTGATACCTCCATGAATTGATTTTCCGCTCGGCAATTACAAGATGGCTTCAAACAATTGTCTGGACTTCGAGCCGCGAAAACTCTTTGCTGCCATCTCCCAGCTTGGACTCATAGGAGAAGCGCCGGTGCTGGAAGAGGAGTTCCGTGGAGGTCAGTGTCGCATCTTCAAGCTCAGTTTTCGGGATAAGGAAAGTCTAGCCGTTCGCGTGCCGCTATATATGAGCGTTCGCAGTCAATCTGACAATATTCCTTTGGTCAAAATGGAAGTGGAAATTCTTCAAATGCTTAAGGCAAAGGGATTCCGCTGGGCTCCAAAATGCCGTGGATATAGCCTGAGTATTGACAATCCCGTCAAGCATCCATTCATCGTTCTTACTTGGGTTGAGGGTTCAAGGCTACATTGGAATGAAAGCTACCCCAGGCAACCTCATCGTGATAGCTTACTGGGCCAAATAGCGTCGATACAACTGTCCTTGATCGAGTGCACACTCGAAAAAAGTACGTGGGACATTCACTCCGCAGATGAAAACGCTGATCAAGATATTAGGCTCTACAACGGCGAATGTCTTTTTCGAGAGACTACTGAAAAATAGACGTGCTAGTGTTGGAGAGGGTAAGCTTCCTGGCATTTCCGATCAGGATTGTGTCGACCAACAGGGCCTTCTCGATCATGTACTCGGCCGAGAACGAGATAACGCGACGTTCGCCATAGAGCATGGTGATCTCAAGCCGGACAACTTCATCGTTGACAATAAGTACAACATCCAGAGGTAGGGCAAGACCGTGAGTGTGTGTATATCTCCCCAGCTAACGACCCGTTGTAGTGTCATTGATTGGGGGTTTGCGGCGTTCGTTCCAATTATAAGAGCCGCTGGCATTCCCCGTTTCTTGTGGCCGGGCCTGCCTCTTTGCCGCCCAAACGCAGTCGTCCAGAAGGACAGACAGTCCTATACCATGTCCCTGGCTTCCCAGCGTTCGCAAGTGGCGTTATACATGCAGCGCTGTCAAACGACTGAGGACGTAGACTTTCACACACTCTAAGATTACTCCCCCCCTCACGGGCCAGCACCTCACGGGCCACTTCTGGCCAAAACCGCCTACTGCAATTGAAGGCCTCGCTACTCACAACTAACAAGGTTATAGTCAATTACCTGGCGCCTCTAACTATAATATAGTCCTCTGCTTCCGATTCTATTGCTTTAAGGCCCTTACCTGCTTTTTTAAGCCTTGCAAGCACCTTGCAATTACTTGCATTATCCTTATATATTACCTTACTATGCAACTCTAGTTTGGCCTGCTAAATATTAGCTATGCGTACAAAGGCCTTGCTAGGTGCAAGCTTTACACTTTAACGCACTTAAGCTTGCTTTTAAGCTACTTTAAGCTTTAAATAGTTAACTTTGCGTTCTAAATTAGCAATTTTATATAACTTCTTATTAAAAGCTTTAAAAGCTTTATAATATAAAACTTTTTAAGCTAGCATAGCTAATACTTTATTATACCTAACTAGTTTATAGCTAAGTTAGCATAATTTTTAGTTTTTTAAAAGCGTTTTAATAGCAATTAAAGTAATAAAAGCTAAAAGATTAAGCATATATAGCTGTTTAACCTTATAAAGTACTTTTATATGCACTATAAAAACTTTTAGTTTTTTTAATACAATATATTTTAAAAATAATAGCTTTATATAATTTTTTAGCTATATTTTTATTATTTTTTATATATTTTTAATTGTTATAAGCATTAAAATATTAATTTTAGCAAGCTAAAAAGCTTATATAACTTTTTATTTAAAAAGCTTGCTTTTAATAGCATATAAAACGCAGTCTTTTACTTTTAACTTTAGCTTTTTTTTTAATACTGCAAACACTATAACATTTAATAGCTATATTATATAATTATAATATAGTTTATAAAATACTAGCTATATTTTATTTAATATATAAAGCTATAAAAACTTATTATTAGTATGTAAATTATAGCTATTATATACTAAAACTACTTATATATTGCTATGTTTAGCCTTTTTAAAAAGTATAAAAATATTATTAAGCTATTTTATGCTTATATTATTATTTGTTTACTTTTTATAACTTATATAAAACTGCTAGTTTTTTTATAAACTAAAATTTTAGTTAAAAAACTACTAACTTTATATATAAACACTTATAAAAATTACTAATAGCAAAAAAGCTACTTTTAAGTCTTTAATATACTTTAAAAAAGTAATTTATTAGTTTTTTTTTATTTTTTTTTAAAAGCTTTAAAAGTATATAACTTTATAATAACTTAATAGTTAAAGCCTACGCTTTAGCTAATGCTTATTTTGTTTGCATTATAAAAACAGTTTATAAAAATATAAGCTATTTAAAAAGCTTTTAAACAATTAAAAAAAAAGTAAATATTAGCAGCAGTTATGCTATTAACTTTTAAATAGTTAATTATTTTAAATCTAATAGTTTATATAAAAAAATTATGCTTAAGCTAGCTATAGTACTACATATAGCTAAGCTATAATAAGCTTAAAAAAGCAGCAAGCATACATTATATTAAAGCTTATAATTTAATAAGTATAAGTATATAGCTTAGTATAGCTTAGCTAATAGCTTAATTAGCTAATTTAGCTTTTAAAAGTAATGCTAAAGCTTAAAGGTTGCAATAAGTATTTTTTTAAGTTAAGATTTTTTAAAAGCAGCATTAAATATATATTTTTTTAATATGCTACTTTTTTGCTGCTGCATATTATAATATACTTAGCATTATATTATATATAACAGCTTTTGTGCGCTTTTTTTAATTTATAGCAAGCATTTTAGTAAAAAAGAGAAGCAAGCAGTTAAAATAATAAAATTTATAAAGTTGTATAAGTAAAGGTAAGGGAGAAATTGCAAAAAGACTAAAAACGCGTTGAGCGCGTTTGTGGCGTTAAGAAGTGGCCCGTGAGGTGCTGGCCCGTAAGGGGGGGAGTAATCTTACCTAGAATCACTCTTCAGTAAGGGTATGCACGCTTCCTTGGCAAGAATCGGATGGAAAATTCCGCTTCATAAGGTCGTCGAACATAGAGAGGAGTGGCGTTCAGGCGGTGATATGGAGAATGGAATGGGAGCAGCGCCCGTCGGAGTCTTGCCAGGGAGAGATCTAGAAGCCACCTAGGAGTAGGGCTACAATATGGTGTCAAATACAATAATATAACTGGACAATAAGATATCACGATTTACTACATCTGTACTACGTCTGCTAGAATCTTGGCATTAGAGTTACGGCTGACTGTCAATAGGCCCATGGACCCCCATTCACCCACTATGCCATTCGCCTGCCATTGACCTTTGTACCTAGGTCACATAACATAGACCTACACCTTGCACACGTGCTTACCTACACACCTGCTTACATGTATTGGCAATTCATCCTTTTACTTCCTCAACTGTAAAGTCTCAGCAATAATTAGATGCAGTCATTACTCTAGAAGCCTTGTCTTTTTCGTGACTTGTTAGCAACAGTATACCCTTAAAAGTGGAGACCTTATATCAAGGGGTTGCAAAGATTAAAAACATTTACCCTTAACTATCTTAATAGGTTTTACACTAGTTAATTGCAAGTAGCCCAACCAAATGATTCTTGTTCAAGTCAACAACTTGTTATCTATTCAAAACCTGATCTTCTATTTGTTATGGACATGTGGAGTCATACAGATGTAGTAACAAGGCAATGCAGTACTATGAGTTTTACCTGATGTAATAGGTAGCTTCCACGCTCGCACGCGCCGCGTCAACGCTCTCACTAGCATAGCTAACTGGGTAACCATCGGCCCGCATCAGACTGGCTCATTATTTAGGTAATCACCCTGCACCTCAAAATCTTAGCTATGTGGCACGCCAAGCAACCTTTGTCAGACGAACAGGGGCTGATAGGTGCCTAATAGGTACCTGTCATATTGCAAGTATGAGATGGTTGGACGCCGCATCTTGAAAAAGGAAGGAACGTGGATGGTAAGAACTTTGGACCAGACTAGTTAGTAGGTAGGTACTACCAAAGTTGCATACAACCTTGGAAGACGTTATTTTTAAGACTTCAAGCCTTCCGTCAATTAAAATACTACTCTGCAAGGCTCTATAACGCTGAATTCATGCCATGTTTTTGGCCCCCAAAGTTCCAGGTAACAACCATCACGATCCAATCTCCAGTATTAATATGGATAGGTATGCTGTGAGGCAGCAGGTATCCTTGAAGCTCTCTTTCACCCAGCCGTAATCGTGTTTACTAAGGTTCTCAACTGAGCTTGGTCCAACCACCTGCACCGGTCGCATCGGATTAATATCATCACCGTTCTTCCCTTTTCCATCTCCTTTTCATTTTCTCGGTTACTAGGTACTCGATATATCTTCAGCAAGACATCCATGTGCCTACTTACCTCCTACACCCGTTGTCTAGCTTGCACCCTCGTGATTTTCTTCGCAACCGATTGGTTGCAGGGTTATCTGCGCTCATGTTATGTTGCGTTCTTCTTCCTTGGCGCCTCCAATTTATTCTTAGCGAGTGGCTGGCGCAGTTACATGACCAACCAAGATACCAAAATCAGGGCTGATTATTGATCCCCTCTGCTGCATATCAAATACAATAACATACGATCAGACAGCACACGCTACGGCGTAGAGCATATACCTACCGTACATTCCTAAGTATTGGGGGCCTTTTGTAGGCTGGTCAGTACGAAAAGCTCATCTTGCAAGGGCCGGTACGTGGTAGCACGACTATACCAGCACTGGTAGACAGCAAAATTATGCAGGCCTTCACTATTCCCGTCGCCGCCCGTTCATATTCAATTCACCGCATCACTCCATTTCCATGCATCCAAACTGCCGTATTCTTAACATTTCCCGTCGGTTTTGTCAGCAGCCATTGTAACCTACTTGCCTAGCCGGTCACCGGCCACGTCGAATCCCCATTCACGCCCACGCGCCCACCCCCTATCTGGGAAAGTAAAAAGGGAAACCTTGATTTGTACAGAAAACACTCCTCTCGCAGACCAGATAGACCAGGCCAAGTTTTCTTTTGATCATTCGCGCGCCTTTCTTGTAAGAATGGCTCAAAGCCTACCGACACCCCAGGGCACAAAACGGAAGTATCCCGGCTTCTCTCCATCAGGGTTACATGCGGAAGAATCCGAAAGCCGACGGCCGCCATGCCCCCCTCTCCCAGGCGCCATGACTGGCCACAAGGCGCCTCAGGTCGGCGTGGCTGTTGTGACAGTTGACATGTTTCGCGAATATCAGAAACACGTCGCCTCGACTTTTGACCTACAGAACAGCCAGATTGCCGTCTTACAGGAGCGTGTCCAGGCACTTGAAGGTCGCATCCAATCACTTGAGGATGCCGAAGATCTGGCAATTGATGCCGTGCGCGAGATCCGCGATAACGTGATTCCTCGTGTTGAACAGCACCATCAGAGCCTGGACAGCTTGTCATCGGCGGTTAACCGCCAGAATACAATCCTTGAGGCCCTGGGCAACCTCGGCCAGGAACTTCGCGCTGGCCAAGGGCGCGATGCCATGCGCCCGGGTCAGCTTGCCTGGCGACCTGGCCCCTTAGGAGGACCAACAGACCACATAAAGGGAACTGTGGATGAGATCAAAACGCAGCTTACTAGGAGCTTTGCGAGCTTGGCTGAACATGACAGGCACCTGAAAGAGAGTGATACGCGCTTAGGAACGCACGAAAGACATTTAACAGAGCATGAGCGACGATTTGCCGATCACGAGGCGCGTCTGGCAGCTCACGAAAGACACATAGGAGAGCATAATACACGGTCGGCAACCCACTTTAGAGACTTTGAGGCACATCTAGGAGCCCATGAAAGACTTTTAAGAGAGAACGAAAAACGCCTAGTGGAACACAATGAGCGCCTTGGGGCATTGGATAAAACCAACGACCTCGTAAGTTCTATTGACCTCTTTTCAAATTTTAATGATTTCCCTCTGGATTGACTAGAGCGTTTCGCAGTGGAATGGCCGTGTTTCGGTGCTTGAGCAGAGAACCGAGCATCGGGGCAGTCAGCTGAGCCCTGCACAGGTCACCGTAATTGTACAACACCACCAACGGCGCCTCGAGTCTCTTGAACAAACCTTGCAAGACCATATCAGAAGTTCACGAGAAGTACAAGTGGCGAAGCCTATCAGTCCACAAAGCCGGCCGCTTTCAGCTTCTGGCGATAAGCACATCCTGGGAGCTCTCGTAGATTCGCAAAATAGCACCCAACTAGATCAGCCACCTGAAGCGTCTAGAAGCGTCCGGATTCCGGAACCGCCAGCCAAGAAAATCCGTAGGGAAGAGGAGAAGACTGATCCCGACCCAACCTTGAAACGGCTGGGAGAGCACTTAGATGCTATTGACAAGCGCATAGCCCCATTAGAAGGCCGAGTAAAGTCTATGGAGAAGGAATTTGAAAAGATCACACAAGCGGCCGCTACCCCTGAGAGCATGGCCAAAGACCAGAGTCCAGAGGAAGGGCAGTTTGAGATACTAAAGCAAACTAATTTTCAATGTGAAGAGGATCTGGCCGCACTCAGGTCGAATGAAGATTCGCCGCTGCTTATGCAGCTGTACTCGGAGAAGGACAAGTGTGAAGATGCTTGCTACACGGTTCAAAGAGCGTGTGTTCACATGTGGTCTTACCTTCTCTGTCGGAGTCGAAAAGACGCGAGACTGATATCAGATTTCTGGAAAAGAGACGACTGGCTTAATTATCCGACCATCCTAGAGTTAGAACGGAACCCTTCCATGCCCAAGGGAAGATACTTCCCGCGTTACGTGTATGAGGTCGGTGAGATATTCAACCGCAAGGTGGTTACCAAGTACAGCGGGCGACAAGCAACTCACCGCTCAACCGGGTACCACCTTGTTGTCGATGTCACCAAGCCCGAGAAATCGTTGTGGCTTGTGTATCGCTACGAGGAGGTCAGTGGCGATGGGAAAAGCTTGAAACAGAGCATCACATACAAGCAAGATACCTTCTGGCATCCTTTTGCCAGTGTGGGCGAATATGATATTGCGATGATTTTCGAACGGTTCGAGGACTGGAAGGGATCAGACACACCCGTTGGCAGTTTTGCGGCATCTAAGAAGTTGGTGCGACAGACAGGATGTTTGATCAGGCCTACGTTCATCGAGCCAGTCCTCGACGAAGTGAAAGCGGAGATTCGTCAGAGCTGGGAAGCCAGTTCCAAGGCAGGAACACAAATCAGACGATGATAGCACCGCATCACAACGAAGGAGAAAAGGAATAGAAGTTCGAAAACGAACGGACAGTTCTTAACGTCTGGAAGCTCTGCTGGTGTTTGGTAAGAAAAGTGACTTGCGAACCACTCTTGCGAATAAAGATACTTTTAGACTAACTTGAAATGCAGGCCGCACTCAGTATGCTAAATCTAGCATCTACATAATAGAACGATGCAGAAGATACCGTCTCTCAAGAGCAAATGAATCCATGCCAGCTGAAACCCAGCAGTGTAACGTTAAATCGCAAGACGGTCAAGAAAGTCTAGGACAAGTACTTACCTAGTCTACAATCCCCTACCGGTCAGTGGGGTATTTCCCCCGCATCTTATCTCCATCAAGGCTGCCATCCCCGACTTGGCCGGGGAGTTGGGCTAGGTTTTTAAACATGACGAAAAGTTGCACTCCCAAATCGGTGAAAGTCCACGAAGAGCGATATACGGCCAGAATACGGCATTTACGCAGGGCGAAATATACTGGCTGGCCTAAGAAGTGAATAGGTACGCGACAAGTAGTTAATGGGACTGATCGATGAACTGAATGTGATATCCAACTACCAAGCGGCCGTAGCAGGTGACTGTACTTGGTACACAGGGCTTTCGAGTCATTTTTTATTCGACGCCTACGCTCAAAGTCTCTCCTGGGTACTTATGTACGTATTTGAGAGAACTCAGCGTAGATTTCGTTAAATTTCTTTCAGTAAGCAACCCTTGCCTACAGAGGAAGGTTTCCAAAAGCTTTCTCTCAGTCCAATTGTAGAGCTTCGTTTTGTGACGATATATGTCAGCTGCTGCACAAATTTTTCTGGCAAGACGTACACGAGACCCCATACGCAATTGCTGAGCTTACATGCGGTATATGCTGGTGGTAGTTATCCCGCAGGTGGTGCGGGGAAATCATGCTGTAAGGTCTGTAGCTTCGGGAGCCGCAACTCGCCTAAGTGGAGGACTTTTTTTACTCTATCTTGCAGTATCTCGATAGACAGATTGACGGTGACCGAGTTTGTGTATCCAAATGCTTTACTAAATACCATTTCACAAAGTTTTAAAAGCTGAACACTACAGATTACATAATGTATCACTAACCATTGTTGTTCCTTCTGACTCTAAATAGTTTTGGCTGAGCACATCCAAAGTATGGGAAATTAAAACAGATGGCTTGCAAGGGAGGGTACAAGGTTGTGGGGAGCATTAAAATGAGCTCTTCCTGTTCAAGTAGAGTTGCCACTGCTTGATACAGTGCGATTTGAGATCTAATCAACTGAATTCCCCCGCAAAAGCGGGAATGGCTGGACTCTGTGGGAAAGTGCCGATGCCATCCCCCTGGGGACGCGCCATATAAGCTTGTATACGCTTGTATTACCGGCTTCCGGGCACGCTTCGCGTTTAGTGGCATGTCTGTAAGGAGTGCATATTGCATCAAATTGATCAATTGACATATAACTGTCGCTTGTTTTGAAAAGCGATAAAGAGAGTGAACCCTCGATTGTTTCAGGTATAGAAATAGCAAGTAACAGCAAAACGTTCTCCTACGAAGTGAAGTGTGTCGTCACAACGGACAAAAAATAGGTAACGGGCATATCACCGTGTATCATTATCTGGTGGCGCAACAGTGCAGTTCCTTCTGCATGAAGGAACCGTTGTACCGACCGGGGAAGTCGAATCGTCATTACACTCGACCGCCAATAGGTGACATTCCTAGTCTCGCCCACTGCGCCAATATTCTCTTTGTTCGGCCCTTTTTTGATCACCTTTTCCCCTTCCCTACTACTACGTACATAGCCAAGGATCGTGAAAACTGAGTGGATAAACATCGGGGAAGCGAGGAAAAACGAGATTCCGCTTACAAGCCTTGGCGTCCCAGCGGTTTGTCTAAATGCAACCTTGATACCAATACATTCCTACCGCCTGGACCCGATGATACCTACATCATTAAAGTGAGTCCGGCTCGTGATACTTTCACTTATTACTTTTATTATTTCTTGTCACTAATAGGTAAGTTGCGTAGCAAAGCAGTACGTATTATAAGACATAGGTATTGGAGGAATGCGGAGAATCCGAGCTGGAGATACAGTGGCTGGCTAGCACCTCCTTTTTGTCTGTTGATGATTGCTTTACGCTTTTGATAATTCCACGACTTCTTCTCTTGCCTTTCTCTTGCCTCTTCGCGGCCTCGTATCCACAGTCCACATGGCCAACTTTCCAACATGGGGTTGGACACCGTGTGTACCTGGTTAGTATCAATCCATGTTCCGCCCAGTCGGGCGTTATTGCCTTCCTCTTTGGCAAGTGGGTAATCAGAGGAAAACCACCCTTTCCCACCCGCACACTCCTTTGTTCCGGAGCTTGCAGTCGGATCTGTCTCTCTGCCCGTCTTTCTGTCGCCGTAGCTCCCTGTGGGCTAGACAGATCACACACCAAAAAAAAAATCCAGACGCGCACAGAACGTTGACGAACCAGGGGCAATTCGACAACTGGCGTGGGCCCTGATCCTTGTCTAACCAATCTTGACATTATGTTTGCCTAGGAACCCTGCATCTTCTACTACCTACGTCTGCATCTGCACCAGGCCTGTACCCGACCTGCACGAAGCTGCAAGTAACAATACTTTATCATAATAACAACCTACCTAGTTAAATCCACCCCGGAGGCCACATGCCATGCGATAGAGTGTATATACTACTACCTCTTTGTACCTTTTCGTAATACGTTACGTAGGTATTTCTCTGCCCTTAGCATATATATAAGATTGACTATTGGATCGTCCTCTCCTTTATGTCGTCTTTTGTGTTCTCTCCCTGAGCCTGACCTTCTCCGTTTCCAGGGACAACTAGAGCTTCGTTACACTTGGTATTGACTTCCACTGCGCGACGTTTAGCACGCAGGAGCAACAGCCATGCGTAGCTCTACTTTTGGCGCCTTATTGGCCGCCGCCTGTGGCGTCTCTGCCGCATCGGTATGTCTCTTTCTATATGTTCATTGCCTAGAATGCCCTTGCCTCAGCCTTGCTATTATCATGCTCATACGGGAAATTGATACCCCTGAGTGGTCGTGGTTCAGCCATTCCCGGTATATTAGCACTTTGACAGAGAAGAGTATGAATTCCACACATACACAGATGCTTCCTGCTCACTGAGATGGCAGTTGGCGATAGGAAGTTCTCATATACGGGCTCTCTTGACGAGAGCTGCTATTGGATTTCATTTTGTATCTCGTTCTTGAAAGCATAGTAGCTAAACCTACTATACAGCAAAACTACCGTAGCGATGGCTACCCTTCCGATAAGCTCGCTTACTCCGAGCCGCACTATCCATCGCCATGGATGAGGTCACAAGCACCTGGTTGGGAAGAGGCTTATATCAAGGCACGGGACTTTGTCTCCAAACTGACACTAGCCGAGAAGGTCAACTTAACTACCGGTGTTGGGTGAGTGTCTCGTATTTCTATGCCATTGGAAAATGCAATAAGCTTACAGTTGGCATCATAGTTGGGAGAGTGGCCAATGTGTCGGTGAGACTGGCAGCGTCCCGCGACTTGGTCTCCGCAGTCTCTGCGCTCAGGACGGTCCTCTTGGAATCCGGTTCGCTGATTACGCCTCCGTTTTCAGCTCTGGTCAGACTGTCGCCGCTTCGTTCGACAGGGGTCTCATGTACCGCCGTGGTAAAGCGTTGGGCGATGAGCACAAGGCTAAGGGCGTCAATATGGCTTTAGGGCCCGTTGCTGGGCCTCTCGGTCGAACTCCGGAAGGTGGCCGCAACTGGGAAGGCTTCTCGCCCGATCCGTATCTTACAGGTGTGGCCTTTGCTGAGACTATCAAGGGCCAGCAAGACGCTGGTGTTATTGCTGTCGCCAAGCACTTCATCTTGAACGAGCAAGGTAGGATGATCCAGCGCACTTCACGTGGGTTCTGCGAACTGACACCGTAACCAGAGCACTTCCGACAGGTCGGCGAATCCGTAGGACGGGGTTTCAACATCTCAGAAGCCATCTCTTCCAATCTCGATGACAAGACTATGCACGAGACATATCTCTGGCCTTTTGCCGACGCTGTCAGGGCAGGTGTGGGCTCTGTCATGTGCTCGTACAACCAGATCAACAACAGCTACGGTTGCCAAAACTCGAAGACTCTGAACAACCTTCTCAAGGGTGAACTAGGTTTCCAAGGCTTCGTCATGAGCGATTGGCAAGCCCAACACGCTGGTGTATCTTCTGCCCTCGCCGGTCTGGATATGTCTATGCCCGGCGATACGGAATTCAATACCGGCCTCTCATTCTGGGGCGCAAATCTCACGGTTGCGGTGTTGAACGGGACTGTGCCCCAGTACCGTGTCGACGATATGGCCATGAGAATTATGGCCGCTTTCTTCAAGACCGGCCAGACTATCGAGGACCTAAAACCAGTTACTTTGGATTCATGGACTCTTGACACACATGGCTACCTCCAAGCATCAGTTCAGGAGAACTACCAGCAGGTTAATTGGCACGTCGATGTGCAGGCTGACCACGCCAATCTCATCAGGGAGATTGCCGGTAAATCGACTGTCTTGCTAAAGAACGAGGGCGCGTTGCCCCTCAAGAAGCCCAAGTTCCTTGCCGTTATCGGCGAAGATGCTGGCCCCAACCCCCTAGGTCCAAATGGCTGTGCCGACCGTGGTTGCAACCAGGGTACTCTCGCTTTGGCGTGGGGTTCAGGCACAGCAAACTTCCCTTACCTCATCACTCCCCTTGATGCTCTCAATCAGCAGGCCATTGAGGATCATACTCGCCTTGAGGCAGTCCTCGACAACTATGCTACTGATACGATCAAAGCCCTAACGAAGCAGGAGAGCGCCACATCTTTGGTCTTCGTCAACGCTAACGCGGGTGAGGGCTTCATTGTTGTTGATGGCAACGCAGGTGACCGCAACAACTTGACTCTGTGGGGCAACGGAGACGAGTTAATCAAGACCGTCGCTTCGCAATGCAACAACACCATCGTCGTCATCCATTCGGTCGGACCCACCCTCGTTACTGACTGGTACGACAACCCCAACGTTACTGCTATCCTTTGGGCCGGTCTACCTGGCCAGGAAAGTGGCCATGCTATCGTGGACGTCCTCTACGGCAGGGTGAATCCCGCTGCTCGCACACCCTTTACCTGGGCTGCGAAGCGCGAAGACTACGGTGCCGATGTGCTCTACAAGCCTAATAACGGCAACGGCGCACCTCAGGAAGATTTCACCGAAGGGAACTTTATTGATTACCGTGCGCTGGACAAGGCCAACATCAAGCCCATCTTCGAATTTGGGTTTGGTTTGTCATACACCAGCTTCAAGTACAGCAACATCCGGGTTGAGAAGACTGGCGCCGGCCCCTATTCAGCTACGAAGGGCAAGACCGCCAAGGCGCCTACTTTCGGCAAGGTTTCCAAGAATCTCGAGGATTATGCATTCCCTAGTACTGTGCGCTACATCCGGGAGTTCATTTACCCCTGGTTCAACACCACGTCTTCCCTTAAAGCGGCGTCCGCCGATCCCGAGTACGGACTAAAGGCTGAGCAGTTCCTGCCCCCGGGTGCCCTCGACTCTGATGCTCAAGATCTCCTGCCCGCCAGCCCCGCTCTCGCTGACGCCCCTGGCGGAAACCGACAGCTGTGGGACGAGCTGTACATTGTCACAGCCGATATCACCAACGCCGGTGACATTGTCGGTGACGAGATTCCGCAGCTCTACGTTTCACTCGGCGGACCGAATGAGCCCAAGGTTGTCCTTCGCGGTTTCGACCGCCTCCGTATCGATCCCGGTCAGACCGTCCAGTTCCGCGCGCCGCTCACCCGTCGCGATTTGAGCAACTGGGACGTTGTCTCCCAGAACTGGGTCGTTACCAAGTACCCTAAGACCGCCTACGTCGGCCCTAGCAGTCGGAACCTCCCCCTCAAGGCCAAGTTACAATAAACATGTTACCGGCCCTTGTATTTAAGCAATCTTGTGAAGTCTACGGTACGGACATTTAATTTGTTCCAGTAAACTTTTTAAAAAAAAACTTGAAAACAAATAGAAAATGTAAGGGGAATACACTAGACTTTATATAGTCTTGTATATACACCTAGTTATAATTCTTAATGTTAGTCATCACAATCTGCTCCATCTTCGATTTTGCTCGTGATACGTGTGTTTCCTAGTTTCTCAGGCACATGAGGTCAATCGATTGAACTCACATAGACTCAACAGGTACTCAGGGGTAACACTAAGTCAGGGATCGTATGCTTTAGTATTTCGGCCAGGTTTCAATCTGCACGCTTTTTATGTAAAGCGATATGGATGTCGATTACGGTGCCTTAACTATAAGAGCATGAAATTCTCGCGGTCCTACCTGCCTGACGACTTTAAGGTTCTAACAACGCGGCATGTGGTAGGATCGGAACTACTCCTGATTCCTATGAGTCGGATACGGAAAGAAGGGGGGGGCATGGAATTGGTAACGGGAGCGTTCATTTATGAAGGTTTGATTGATTATACTGGAAGGTGTTATGGCCGACTATGATATGCATCTGTTTATTTTACTACACCATGTTTCCCTCTTATCATTCCCCTGAATGGTAAATATTAATTGCATGAATTCCTCTTTTCCTTTACATCGTCAGCCAAGTTTTCTACTCGTTCATTACCCGCTATCATCAGCAAGCAAAATAGCTATTATTCAAGCCAAAGATATAATTTCCTTGAGCGGAGGATCCGAATAGATCAGACATACCATATCCATCCATCCATTCATCCACACGCTCTTGTCCCGGCGCGCACTCGGTAGCCTCTAATTACTACACACGCCACAGTATCTACCAACAATCATGTCAGAGAATCACCCCGTGGGGTCGTCGACGATGACTCTAGCATACCCCTCGGGCCTCATGGCATGGGAGAAGTGGAGCTTACTGATCATCGCCGGGACGGACCAATTTTTCGACTTCAAAATTGCCATAGAGACACTGGAAGAGCGAATGACACCGGCACAGAGCATAGGCTCATTCCTCATGCAAGCCGTAAACCGCAGCGGGAGAAACGTGTTGCATGTGGCGGCGGCGAACGATGCTTACGGTGAGTTCATAGTCTGGTCGCGCGGGTTTATATGATATTAAACATCATATATATATGTGTATTGCCTGCCCAGTTGCCTTTACATTTGAGTATCATTACATATCTACTTACCTATCGAACACATCATGATTTCCTATCCTATCTACACCGGCGTTATTCTTAGTAAAGCATGTAGAGGCAGGAAGATCTTCGTATATGTGATCGATTTTTTAGCAATTAACTTCCCACTTTTCCCTCTTTCCCGAAAAACAGACATCCTCCAATACTGTCTCGACGAGGAGCGGTTCACAGAGAGCGAGAAGCGATCGACGACGATGCGGTCGGACTTCATCAACAAGCAAGACGTTCTGGGCCTCACGCCGCTGCACGAGGCCGTCATGGCGAACAACCCGAACCTCGTGAACTGCCTCCTGCAAACCACCAACGCCAGCACCAACATCCGCGACAACAAGGGCCAGACGGCGCACGACCTGGCCGTCAAGTACAGACTGCATGAGATAATGCAAGTTTTCGACATCTTCTCGTCGGATCTTGATGCGGCTGAGGCTCAGGCTCAAGCTCAGGCTCAGGGTAAGAATCTTGTTTCGAATAACAATGACAATGACGACGTCACGGGAATGAGAGAGATGTTGAGGATGAAGATGGGCAAGAGAAAGGCAGAGACCGTACACACCCCCGGTGTTTTGTTCCCTGGAAGATTTTTTGGATTGCTTGAGTGATTGATTGATTGGTTTTCGTTGGATATTTTCTGTTTACTTTTTTCTCTTTCTTTCTTTCTTTCTTTCCATGCCTACCTACCCTTCTCTGGTACGTTTAGCTCTTTGTGTTTGATGCCATTTTATATATATTAAAAGCACAAGCACTATACCATGTCGGCCTCGCTGACTGACTACTTACTTTACTTAGCTAACTGACCAACTTCTAATGACAGGGTCTTTATCACCTCCGTCCGGCAACGTCTAGGACACTTACTTCTATAACCCTCTGGTTAGCCAGCGCAGGGCCAGAATTTGGTTATATTAGATATTTGAAGGATGCAGGGATGAGAGAAGAAGAAAAAACTTAGCGAAAAAAGAATAGTTGGAAGATATTACTTATACTACATTTTTGATACTTATCTACTTAATCGCTAAGTGGAGACAGATGAGCGAGAAAAGGCGTGTTTAAAAGACCAGCGATGCCAGACCAAGTTAGTTGCTTACATTTCATTTGGCTTTGGCTTCTTTAAATAGGTTCTTGAATATCAGGAATAGCTAACCTGGCCGTTTCATTTCTTTCCCCAGGATAATATGCCTGCGTTTGTGGTTGAGGCTTTTTGTTTGGCTTTTGCAGCGCGAAGATCTAAGTCAAAATTAGGTGATGGATTCAGAGACATGGTATAATTCTGGCGGCGTTTACGGCGTAAGCCAGATATATTTACCAAGTATTTCCTTTCTAGCATGCTTAGATGTTGGGAAAACATAGTCATAAGTCCTCTCCTTGCATCATGCCACAGGCTGTAATATGTAGAGATGATAATACACCTACAAATGTTCATTGAAAAAGAACATCACAAGCTTAAACAAGCGATCGGATAGGCAAAAGGTAGAAGAGAAAAATAAAGAGACACAGAGAGACAGAATCCAAGGAGGGTGTTAAGAGGAGATCAGGGGGTAAGAAAAGGAAAGAAATGCAAAAAGTAAAATTCAATAGCTAGCGATTGTTTCGATCAATCGACCTCCGGGTTATGAGCCCGGCGCTCTTCCACTGAGCTAGCTAGCTTCGTAGCGGGCAGCTGACAAAACCTTCGACATAACTGCTCATCTAGAGTGTGGTAACACAACTTTACTGCCCAACAGCTCCAAGGCAAAAGGAGACACCAACAGTATTACCATCATTGGAGAACTGTATATCAATAATTATGATCCAATCAATTAATTAATTCACGAATTACCACTGAGTAGCTAGAGGCGCAATAAGGAAAGAGAAACAATTCTGAGAGAGGTGATGCTTCTTACCTGCTAAACTACATCGTACTTCAGTGCCTTTTGCCCTAGCCTAGGCGGGCTAGACTGCTGCGGGCTGCCCCTGTCCGCGATAAGGGGAAGAGCCGATAAGCGACGATGGTAGGTCATTCTGTACCTGCACGTCGGTACATGCATACCTCCAACCGCGACAGCCCTAAAGTTCGCGATAGAGTTGCGACAGGACTTCTGAAGTCGAAACCTGCACCACCTCTTACGTATAGTCGTACTTATGGGGGAATAAACGCGCCATATATTGCAGGTACTTTGTCAGTGTATTTATTTATGCCTTTCCGGCTAAGGCCTTTCTCTATTTCTTTCACATAGCAATCACCTACCTACCTGCTACAACAACAAAGATCCACTCCTTGCATATGAGGTTGTAGTAACCGAGCGCTCTTGATTCTCTTACCACCACCGGCCCGAAAGGAAGAAGTAGAAGATCCCATGGATCAGAACGGACCGGGGCGGGATGGGCCCGCCTTGCTCCAATCCATCGACCAACCGGGCATAAAAGCCACAGGCGAACTCCTCGTGTCGATGCGCAAAGAGGTCGCTTCCCTCCTCGGCAGACAATCCACCACATTCCCCGGTGCCCAGCCCGTGAGCTTCTCGCGGAAACACCTCGATGAATTGCGACGAGAGGAGTGAGTTTCTTCTCCCCTTCCTCCCATGCAGTTCACTCAGTGAGAGAGAGAGAGAGAGAGAGAGAGGGAGAGAGAAGGCCAGTCAGTTTCTCGGCTGATACTAACGTACATGTCATTATCGCGGTTTTTATAGTTACTACGTTTGCGAAAAGTCAGATGGCATGCGCTACCTTCTATACATGACGGCCGACGAGAACGGGGAGGAGGTGCACTACTTCATCGACCGGAAGAACGACTTCTGGTACCTCAACATCAACAACGTCAGCCTACATTTCCCCTTACCGGGCGACGAGAAGGCCTTCCACACGGGCACGATACTGGACGGCGAGCTCGTCGTCGACATACTGAGCGACGGTCGCCGGGAGCCGCGCTACCTCGTCTTCGACTGTCTCGTGCTCGACTCGGTCGTGCTCATGAACCGCGAGCTGAGCAAGCGGCTGGGTTACTTCCAAGAGCAGGTCTTCAAGCCGTATGGACGGCTGCTGGAAACGTACCCGGACGAGCGGTATCACCAGCCCTTTTTCGTCGATCAAAAGTCGATGCAGTTCGCGTACGGCATCGAGATGATGTTCAAGGAGGTGATCCGCAACCTGAAACACGGCAACGACGGCCTCATCTTCACCTGTCTCCGGAGCGACTACAAGCCGGGGACCGACCCGCACATTCTCAAGTGGAAGGAGGCGGACGAGAACACGGTCGACTTCGTCTGGAAATTCACTTTCCCGACCGTCGAGTCGGCCGAGTGGGAGCGCGCGGAGGGGGCGGGCGCCACGGAACCTTTCATTGACTACGACGCCAAGCCGTCGGTTCAGCTCCTCGCGCACCACGGCGGCGGCTGGCCGGACGGGTACCGGTACTACGCGGACTTGCACCTCGACGACGGCGAGTGGGAGATGCTCAAATCCCTCGGTGACCCACTGGACGAGAGGGTGGTGGAGGTGTACATGGACAGGGAGAAGCGGTGGCGCTTCTACCGCTTCCGCGACGACAAGTTCGAGGGCAATCACATCAGTGTCGTTAATAGCGTCATTGAGAGCATCCGAGACGGCGTCAGCAGGGACGAGCTCATCGCTTCCGCCAAGGGCATACGGGATAATTGGAAAGCCCGTGAACAGCAGCAACGGAGGGCGCGTTAGAAGCGTTCCCGGCCGGTCCTATTACTGACCCCGTTGAGCATTGCGTGCTTACATAAGTACCTAAGGTAGAGAGAGATGTGGTCAGACGTGGGGAGTGAGGGCAAAAGGGAAGTTCGATAATATTTTACTACAGATTACTAAAAACGAACTTCGTTCAACACGGTTTGGGAATCCGAGTATTAAGCGGATAGGAATCGGCGCATTGGAGTTCAGGGCAAGGAAAGAGCCGCGATCGGTTTTGATGGTTCCCGGCGTCATGAAAAGGGACGGATACTGAAGGCAAGGCAAAGCAAGGCGAGGCAAGCGCTTGTATACCAAATACCATATTCTGGCGTTCGTTTTTCTTGTTTTATGTATGTCACTTTAGTACCCCCCCTTCGAATATTATTACTCTTACTATTTTACGACATGCCACGTTTGAACTACTTTCAATTCATATTATCACGTGTATCAAGAGAACCAAGACTACAACTACCCGGCGGCGTACTCAAGCATAAACTATCATTCGCGTTAACTGGCCCATATATTGTTGATAACTCTATAAACGGTCTGGGTATAGCAAGGCAGGATGATATACATATTGCATAGGCATGGAACAATAGGGCGGCACCGAAGAGAAAAGCAAAATGGAGACAGCAAATAAAACCAGCGAGACAAAAATGAGGAAAGGGAGGATAAAAAAATTAGAATGAAAAGATGGAAAAACTGTCATCACGCTCAATTATCTCATCAGTACACACAACCTTGCCTTTGTTCCTCCCCAAGGATCTCCTCCGTATGAATATCCCGAAAATTATGTAGTAGCAAGTATCTGGAATCGATAGGACAAAGCCTGCTAAAGTGAAGTTGTAAATTCGCAGGCCCGCTCCAATCCCATTCCTAAGCATCGCCAGACGAAGTTTTTATTTTACAGTTCCGAGCGGGCAAGTATTCTATTACGAATCATCGCTCACTTCTTCCTCCAGAGCAGCTGCCCTCCTCGACCTCGTCGCGCGAGTGCTAGCCGTTCTTGTTTGGGGCACGGGCTTCGACTTTGCAGCACTAGTCGCAGCTGGTTTACTTCTCGTTACCCTGTCTTTCACGGCCGGCCTAGAAGGTAGCTCCTTAGCCACAGGCGCAGCAGCAGTCGAGCGACCCTTACGGCCCGTCGATCTCGCCGGTGGTGGCGGCACATCATCTGTCTCGTCATCTTCCACGTCCACATCACTTAACTCAGACCCCTCTTCGTCTTCACCAGGCTCCTGTTCGTCTTCTGTTCCATCCTTTTTCTCCGTTTCTTCATCGTCTTCATCCATCTTCTCTGGGTCTTCCTCAATATCGGATAGCTCAGATGATTCTTCACCTTCTTCATCCGCAACAGGATTACCCTCCTCATCAAAATATTGCCATTTGGCCACTCCCTCAAGCATATCATCATCATCGTCAGAGTCGTCTCGCTCTATGTATGATGAGTTATTTCTGTTACGACCGCTGCGCCTCCGATCAGCCGACTCCGGAGCCGGGGAAGACGATGCTCGAGGTTTCTTAGCCCGCGCGGAGCTCTTAGTCTTGCCAGAAACTCGGTTTGAAGAAGACTTGGTCTTAGGCGTTCTAGAGCCAGATGCTGGTTTCTGAGCCGGGGCTCTGGCCTTTTTCTGAATCGGCTGGCCGTCTGATCCCTCGTCTACGCTCTTTCGTTTCTAGCAGCAAACAATGTCAATCCTCGTGAAAGGCACGATAAAAATCAAGGGCTGTGGTTTCCAAAGCATACCTTTTTCTTCTCCATGGACCTTAACAAATCATCCAGCCGCTCGTCCATCTCCTCGGGAAGATACGATTTTTCTGCGATCTTCTGCGCTGCGTCGTGGCTCGGGAGGGCCGTATATAGACCCAGAGGCAGACCAACTTTTCCAGAGTAAGCTTGGAAGCTCCAATTCTTTCGTTCTTGCCATTTTCGTAGCAGACTTTGAGCCAAATCGCTAAGAATGTACAGCCGCTCACTTCGGGACGCATCGATACCATCGACAGTCTGTTTGACGCGTTCGGCATACTTGTAGATCATTCCAAAATTGGCCTCAGTAGCAACATTGCTCACGTAGTAGAGAAGATATCGTGCATGGTCCATCAGTTCATCTGCGTCCGGGCTAAAATCGGGATGATGTGCCAGTAGCGAGATCAGTCTTCCCATTGTCGACTCCATCACGCTTTGCTTCTGCTCTCGGAAGAACCGGGCACGGGATCTAATCCAGGTCTCGACTTGGCTCTTGAACCCTGCGTTAGGCTCGAATGCAGTAAGGAAGATAATAGTGTAGAAGCGCGGTCGGAGTTTGCTCTGAACAAGATATTTTTGGAGTTTCTCCACGAAGAGATGGCGAACCTCGACACACGGATCCTGAGTGACAAGTGCTAGCTGATTGAAATCTGCCGGAGAAAGCAGCTCCTCAAAGTGCTTAGATGTGCATAACTTCAAGATCTGCCGACCAGCCAGGAGTCGTAGTCGTGCCTTGTGGTGTTTTGGCGTATCCTCTACCTTTGGCAACTGTCCTTGTTCCTTGAGAAGAGTACGTAGTAGTTTGAACACTGCTGGCGCAATCTCTTTCGCCCTTTCGATGTCATGGGTTCCTCGCAAACGGTTCACCATCATCTTGAGCGCCCACAACTTCGCTTGGCACTCCTCATCCATGCCCACATCGGAAACCCACTCCGGGTCCGAGTCCTTCGCCTCAGTACGGACCTTATAGAGCACGTGTTTCAGAGCCATGTCAACAATCTCGTCGTTGGCTTGGGTCGTGACCTTGGGTGCCAATAGCGCTAGCTGGCTTACTGCCGCTAGCTTGTTGACAAAATGAGACGAGTCATAGCCCCAATCCTTGATTACTCTTTGGAGTAGATCAGTAGCCGACACTGTGCTCTTATCGTCATTCCGAGCCATCATGACGTTTACAGCATACTTGGCCGATTTGGCAGGTTGACCGAACAATGCGTAGCTAATCAGCGCCTGTGTAAACTTTCGATCGTTTGGTAGTTCAGTTGGATACTTTCTAGAGTAAGATGAACAGGCCTTCAGGGTCTCGACCATGGCTGCGTCATTCGTCTTGTCGGAGTTGGGCGCCCCATCTACCAGATCTTTACAAAGTTGCCCGACATGGGTCTTGAATAAATCCGGATTGTGTTGAGATATTTCCGTCGTGACCTCCTGGGCAGCTGCCCCAAGGCCATCCTTGTCGCTCTTCGAACAATCCATGAAAGTCGAAAGATGATTCTTGTTATACAAGATGTAGGAAGACCGATAGAGAAGCGGCAATAACGTGTCAAGTATGTGCGGTTTCGGTGACCCTTGGACTCGTTTCACAAACTCTTTGATAGCTCTGTGCATCGTCTTGAAGTCGCTCTCGGGAGACACGGCAAATCGGATAAGCTGGTAACTTCGACGGTCATGCCAATTAGCAAAGTTATGCACATCAGCCTCCACCCGGATCGGGTCCGGCAGAAACTGGCCGATATACTGAGCCGTCTTCTTCAGATTTTGCTTTATCCTGTCTCCGTTTTCCTCCGGGTTTCCGCCATTGAAGGAGTCGCATTGCCTAACCAAGTTGTCCAAGACTTTGGAAAACTGTGGTTGCCGGGCTTGTAGAGCATTAAAAGCTTTGCGCGCATTGGCATCTAGATATTTCACCAATAGAAGGACTCTTTCAGCGCGAATTCTGTCCTGGTCGTAATTCGACTCAATTGCCACTTGGGATTGAGACTGGCCGTTAGATGACTTGGATCCCTTAGATTTTGGCGGAGGCGGGAAAGATAAAGGCACAAGATACTCGTAAACGACCCGTTCCAGGAGAACATTGAGCTCAAGGTCGTTAGTATAAAATGTGGTGTAGATGCGGGTCGGAATGTCCGATAATGCTGATACCACTGTCTCTTGCCCAGCCGCAATCTCACCACTCGCAACACCCCAGAGTTTTCCCAGAAGTGCCATAGCTTCGACACGCACAGAGGATCGCTTATCTCGACACCGATCAGCGAGTGTGAATAGCACTGAACCTTCCTTAGCGACACCGCCATTGGCTGCCAATTTCAACACGACATCACGTAAGCTAAATGTTTCGATCGCCTTGACAGCAGCTAGGCGCACTTTCTCATCAGTGTCGGTAAGCTTATCTCGCAAGCCGTTAATGAAAGTCGCTTCATCTTCCCGACTAAGACCAATGCCACCCGCAGAGGTTGAGACAATATAACCCGCAGCTGTTGTCCACGCAGCACGTATCAAAGGTGATTTGTCGTTCTTCCTGCCGATGAAGTTGTGGAACGCTTGCGCGTGCGTTTGGGCAAAAGAAAGAGGCGAAATCGGAGTCGTCAAGATGCTTGCCGCAGGATGATCCGGAACTTCGTCACTCAGTCTTAGTGGGGGATACGCTGCTGGATCCAAAACCGGTGGTGGGGGAGGCCCAGCAGCCCCGATTCCAGCTATCATGTCTCCCAAAGTCTCCGTGGCCAACAGTCGAAGCGATACATTATCGGCAGATAATTCAGCATCAACCTGAGGTATCACGTTCGAAAGTACTGTTGGGGCTGCCCGCCACAATTCGCGTAAAAGTTGGTGGGCTTTCCTTAACTCCTTCAAGTCAGCTTCTGCAGGCCCAGACACGGGTCCTTCGTCGTCAGACTGGTCATCATCTTTGTGTCCATTAGCATTACTCCCTTTTCCAGACATGTCCATGATCACATCGCTAAAATACTGGCCCACGTAGCGCGCCATTCTATCGGGGCACGTATTGCATACGGTTTTCGCCATAACATACGCTTCAGGCTCCTCTTTGGGCAGTAACGTGGTTTGGGTCCCGCTCGAGTCTGTCTTTTCCCTGTGACCTCCACGAGGTAGAGCGCGTAGGAATTGTGCCATTATTACATCCAATACTGCAGGTGGCAGCGCAGCGCTCTCGTCGATTAAGGTTGCCATGACCTCTGTCATGTGAAACTCGACATCCTTCCCTACTTGTTCCCCCGAAGACGACTTGTAAGACCCAGAAATGCCATCAAAGAAAGTAGAGAAGAGTTCAAGCAAGAGCTCCTCCGAGTTGCTCACGTCGTTTATTAAGAGGATGCTCTTTACGTCAGCTAGCGAGGCGAGAACATATTTGTGTTGAGTGTTGTACGCATGCGACGGGTCCCAAAGCGCAGGAAGTATGACTTTCACAAACAAAGTAAAAATTTCCTAGTCAAAGCAGCACATCAGTACTATTTCGTGCTTAAGGCATACGTGAAGGAAGCCGAGTTTACCTTGAGCTGTTTTGGGGTGAATGGTGCTTCAGGTGCACACAACTTGAGAATGTCGACCAAACATGCTGCGACATTTGCTCGCACACCTACATCCTTATGCGCCAGCAGATTGTGGGATGCCAGGTCCTTAGCCACTGCATGGAGAGAGTCCTTGTCGACAGTCTCCTGATCCATATCTGCTAGCTCTTTGGACAGCTTTTCGAGTCGGCGAAGCAGGTCAGCTGTCTTAATCGGCTTTCCAGCGCGCCACGATAGCGGTTCATTGAACTGTAGGGCTACCAGCTCCTCGTCCATCTCCTGGTCCTCTTCCTCCACAGGCTGTTCCCGATGTCGCGCCATGGCGGACCCAACTCAATATCCGACCGGGATTCGCTTGACAGTATCTTTATCGAAGTTATCGAGACGACAGACGGAGGATGGGGGCGACGCGTCAAGCGCCAGGCCGGGTACGAGTCGAGGGCGGGGCTTGCTAGGAAATCAACGATCCGTGGCCTGCTGCAAGGTTATATTGATTTTAAGACTAATAAAACCTGCCTGCACAATGAAGCTAGGTAGTAATCCAGGTTTCTAAGATTGCAGTGTCTTTATTTTGTATATTCATAGGATTGAAAATGCGGGTTGGCTCGAATTGGGAGGGTGTGCACAAGTGGTGATATATGAGGAAGTCATCGCCAGCTTGCGATATACCACAGGATAAGATGATAAATGGGCAAGGGTTACGCGACTTGCTCTCGATCAATCAATTGCGCGCTACAGCTTCACCAAGCGCATGTTTGTACCTGTACCTAAAATGGTAGGAGCTAATATGTGGATATGGAACAAGTTAGGTATAGTGATATCTTTTCAGCGTGCAGGTACGTAAGACAAGTACAAAAATACCTGGTGGCTGATAGCATGAACTCATTGGACTTAGCGTACCTCAGAAGTACATGGCTAGTACTGACTGTACTTTGCATACAGGTCCTTCACAACAGGACAGGAAAGTGCTAAGTACCTACTCCGTGACGACCTCCATAGGTACATGCCTACAGTACTACAGATAAGGAGGCAATTTAATTTCTAGGTACTAGATAGGGAGGAAATACAGCACTCATCGTACATAGCTTAGAGAAGTATCAGGAGATAGTATCTCAACCAAAGTACGTACATACACATTAAAACTTGTAGGTACTTGTGCGCTTGTGCACTTGGTAGCGTTTTAGCAAAGTGGATAGTAACCTGAAATCAAGGGAATGCCTACTTAGGCTGCTCCACAAAGCACATGATTGGTCAATCTGTGTAAGTCAGTTACATACCCTTATAGCATGCACCGCCCGAACTCCTTACAAATCCACCTTATCCTCAGACTACCTCAACCCCATACTTCAACATCAACATCACAGTCACAAATTCATTTTTTAGTCTTCTTTATGGGAGTCACTCTAGAGACAATAATCATGTTCATGTCTAGTATAAAAAGTATCGTCAGGGGTTCTTAATAAGTTGAGTCACTATTATGACATGACCAGGTCAAATCACTAGGTACCTACTGATTCTGCATATCTAGGCAGCACCAGAGGAACACAATCACCAGACATTATATGTTGATATCATGCTCAGAGGAGCTTAAGATGAACAATACGCTGTCTTCTATTTGAATATAAGCCCTCATGTGCTGCAAAGAACGGAATAGTGCTCGGAAGAAACCTCTCGGGCGCATGTCTAGACTTCATGGTAACAAGACTATCATCAAACCATATCACAGGATACGTTATTCTCATACATTACAGTATCAGACAGGACTCCTGCTGCGCTAGCATATTACTCTAGATATAATCTATGGATATCCGAGCATGTATGCATATTCAGTATGGCCAGGAGTCAGAATCTTACAGATGCTATGTATGGACTCTGATACAATATACCTAAGCACATACTAGACAGTTCGTGTGTGCCATCGATTCAAATTCCTCGTTAGATAAGACAAGAGAATAAAGAGTCCCAGATCAAGCCTGTTCAGGGTATCTATCAACCACAAACTGAGTACTTCATGTGGGCTAACTTTCAGTGGAAAGGCACATACTTAGGTCCCTACCTACTCATCTAAGAGTTTATTTCCTACTATGTGTTTGTGATAGTTGTATCCAGGCGATAGTAGGTACATGTTCCCATTGTAAGCACCTCTAGATCCAACCAACACTAAAGTACGTGTCGTTGTAAAGCAGTTGTTGCTTGAGGATAGGCTAGGCACAGGCCAACTTCAATAGGCATATGACCATCCCCCTACCGTATTCAACCCACCTAATAGTATCAAACAATTGGCAAGTGTTCTCAATCGATGCATTTGTTTCTAGACATACGGTTACCTTCTTCCTTCTGCCTACTTCTTTCTTACCACCTTCATCTTCAGACTTGACCGGATCCGCACCCCCTCGCAGCCCGACAACACAACGAAAAGCAATTCTGCTCTTGAAGATATCGTCAAAAAGGCATTCTGGATACCAATTGCAGGTAAGATTTCCTTATGCTACTGCTTCTACCTCTTGTACAGACGCCGCATGGTACTTGGTCTGGTACTGATGAAGACGCTTGTCTTTCGGCGACTTCTGCGGCTGACCTCTCCTACCGTCACTCAATAGCAACTTTTAACCACTTCTGTTTCCTTGTCCCCATCTTCTCATTCATCTATTACGCAGAAACACCTTTTTTTTATTCGTTCCGGGGATACTAAATCTCTCTTCCAAGCCCATATCACCCCTCGGCATCGACGCTTCTGCCGCTCCCAATTGACAATCATCCGGAGATCTACACCATCGACTGAGAGCTGACTTCACGTTTCCTACCAGTCGTTAGACTTTCAAGTAAATCAACCCTCTAACAGTAGGTATTCCTCTATCAATCAATCAGTGGGGTACCCGAGTCCAACGCTTCGCCTGCCCATTGAACCGCTACATTGTCATGTCACTCCCTTGATCCCCTACATCTTATGCCCACTACAAACTCAACAGTATTTCCATTTGAATACTATCATCGTAATCACCCCTAACAAATCTTCACTATCCAGTTCAATTCCTTGTAGCACTTTTCTGCCTCGTTTTCTCCTTCCTCGTCCCGACTGACCTTCGCCGCAGCTAGCCAAGCGTGCTACACCAACCTGCAACATGTTCGGACTCAGACTGATGGGAGGTGACGCTCTCATGCGCCGTAAGTGTAACAGATGCCCTCCCGATCTTTGAAACACATCTGATCATTTACAGGTGGCGCCAAATTGATCTCGTTCGCGGCAGTTGCTGTCGGCGGATTAATGCTCATGGCCTTCACGTCGTCTATGGTTCACGTCGCAGTTGCAGAGGGCAGTAAGTAATAGCATCATTGCATGATTACAAGTGCATCATTTGAATATTAACATGATATCTCTAGTATCTCCTATTCAGAATGCGAACGCACATCCCGTGTATCACAACAAGTATGACTTCAAGAAAAGAGATGGCCCTTATACCTATACAGAGGTCGTCCCCTTCCCTAATGCCACTTTCATTAATGATACTCTTACCGTTACTCTCACGTCAACTGATATAACTACCGAGATTGTCAATCCCACCTCGGAAGCTATTGCTAATTCGACCGAGTCGACTATTTTTGTACCCGCCACCTCTGTTCCTACTGTCACGTTCACTAATGCCTATGGTGGCGTCCCCTACGGATCGTTCCCTACGGAAAGTGCGATCAGCTCCGGTGATAGTGTCGTATTCTCTTCCACTGACGATCTAGGATATTCCACAGCTAGGTGAGTTTCCACTATATCACATCTTGTATTTATTTCGCAAGCATCCTATTATTTGCTGACTCATCATCTACTCTAGTGTCCTTGAAACTAGTATTATCGTGGTCTCGGTCACTGATTACTTCACCGGAACTGTTACTGTCGAGCCATCTTCACCCTCTGAGGCCTCGGACGTCACTGGCGGATACACTGTCACGGTGACAACCACCACAGTTGTATTTCGAGGTTGTGACGAGGGCGACGAGGAATTTACAGGTACCGAGACTGTGACCATCACTCCTCGTGTCACTTCTGTCGATACAACTACAGTAACAACATATTCGCTAGCTCTAAATGCCACAGCTCTAGACGCTTCGATTCCGTATGACACGGTTACGACGACAGATTACTTGACTGGTATAGTGACAGTAACAGTTTACACGTCTGACGCATCGACCCAAGGCGAGACCGAGGCAATTAGTGCATCCGCTTCCAGCAGCGACATAACAACATCAGTGTCAGAGCATCTTCTCACGACCACAGTCATGCAGACCGTCATCCCCATTCCCCAGAGTAGTGACGATACCACAACCTGCAGGGAGTCGTCGACGGCCAGTACCACTGCTGATGTCCAGACTTCGCAAATGTCTACAATTACCGTTACTATCTCGGAATCCACGATCGTAACTGCTACCGAAAGCCTCGGTTATTCTGTCGACAATATGCATGGAAACACTACTTCTGGAACCACTACGATGACTGCAGATGCTGTGACAGCTAGCGGTATCGCCAGCACTACGTGCACCGACGGTACAGCGGCTGCGGGTTCGTACTCGGCCATGATGACGATGCCTGATGCTACTAACACGCCGTATCCGCTCACTCGGACTGTGTTTTGGAGCCCGTCGCCCGGCAACGACACCCGTGCCAACATGACCGGGACTGCCGGAACCATCCACGTCCCCACAATGACGGACGATTCCGTTGTCTTCGAGACGGTTAGTAGCGCCATCATCGTTCACGCGACTCCCACCGATGGAACGTTCAGCTCTGGTGCCAGCTCGAACAAAAAGCTCCCTCGCATGGGTGAAAGTAATGGTACTGGTTACGGCTACTGCACCGTTATGGTCGTCGCAATTTCCCTTGTGATCCAGGCTTTTGTCATCTAAGGTAGCGAATTGCCGTTCCAATTTTTCTCTGTCGCCTGCTGCGCACATTGGACCTACCAGGTTGGCACAGGTACTTTGAGACTGGGTAACTTCCTTTGATGAAGCGCAGTAGTCCGGTAGTTTTCTCTGCTTTCGTCGAGCATCTTGATGTATGCTTTGCGCTAGGGAAATCGATGCATGTCACAATCCTATGACTGCTGCAAGGACCGTTCAGCGTTGCTTGGGCTGCAGGATGGTTGACAATGAAGTAAGGATGGAAGTTGACTATCCTATAGTTAAAGCCTGGTATGACGCCATGTTTCTTCCTAGGCAAGGTAGCCCGTGAATAAATGATAAACAAATGCAAACTAATCCGGCCGTGATAGTCTCGGCTGAGAGTCGGCTGCCCTCTTATTGTGTCCTATATGATGGTAGCAATCGTAATATCCTATGTGTCTGTATATAATCTAGCCGTAATCATTATTCACATAGAAAAGCCCCGATTCTTCGTTGCAAGAGTTTTGAGTTTTGAGTTCTTCCTGAGTGCTGTACTGCGTCTAAACAAGCCCCTATTTCTCCATAGACCCAAGCCTCTCTACAGATAGATAGAATGTTTAATGAATGCCCTCACCACCGTTCGAGCACGTTATCTCAGCGGTCATCAAGAGAACTAAATGTATTGGATATCATTCTAATTAAAGACGCTATTTTCGGCACCTAAGCTACGTGTCTGAGAGCAAAGACATAATATTGATACATACACACGATGTTGAACGATGACCCAATCATGCAAGTCATGGGGCGCAGATGACCCACCGCAACCCCAAGCTATGCTTAAACTCTGATTGGTTCATTATTTATGTTGACCCCGGCAAAGCGCGTGGGTGGGGAACGCGGAAGCCGATTGGGTCTCTCTTTCCCCATTTCGTCACTGGTCGATCGAACCTGACCGAGGCTTGGCTGGTTTTATGCCCTCCCCACCAATTCTTCATCATGCGGACTGATTCGTTGGGTCTTCACGCCTCAACATCGGACAAATCTTCAAGAGGTCGAGTGATTAAGTTTCGTTTCGCACCTCATTCTCCTCGTGCGCTCTCCTTGGAGGCATCTTTTGTAAATCCGATCGTTGCCCGCTTCTCGTTCTTATCTACGGTAGAACTTCTCTTTTATGCGATAGATCACATCCTCTGCGTAACTTTTTCCCTCGCTCGCCCGACAAATTTCTTCAACGAAGCACCCTACAATAATAGACGGCACGCGATAGACGATACGTGATTCCACTCCCCGAGAAACATTTAATAGACGAACCGACCGACAGCATATCTTATTCGAAAACCATCCCTTGGCCAAAATTGCCCATGGGACAATAACATGCCGCTCATCTCGTATTTGACCTACTTCATTACCGGTTACAGCAGTCTCGTCGTGGCCTTATACATGCTCTCTACTGTCATACCCAAGGCGGGCTTCGCCGCTCGTGCTCTCGCCGCCTATGTATCCCTGATAATATGCGCTACATATGGTGTCATTGCTTCCATAGTCTTGCGGCTCGTTGGTCGCGAACAGATCGCACAATGGGCCACCGCTCGTGCCTTTAAATATGTCATGGCCCTCACTACCGGCATCACCTTCGAGGTGGAGGATCCGAATAAATATCTCGAGACAGTCCGCCCTGCTGTTTTCATCGGAAACCATCAGACCGAACTTGACGTCCTGATGCTTGGGTGCATGTTCCCTAAATACTGCAGCGTAACAGCCAAAAAGCAATTGAGACTTATTCCGTTCCTGGGCTGGTACATGACCCTGAGCGGTACTGTCTATATTGACAGGAAGAACTCCAAGGATGCAAGACAAGCCATGGCCGGGGCTGCTAGCGAGATTCAGAGACGGAAACAGAGCGTCTACATGTTTCCCGAGGGTACCCGCAGCTATGCTAAGGAGCCCGGACTGCTGCCTTTCAAGAAAGGTGCCTTTCACCTAGCTGTACAGGCCGGTGTGCCTATTGTTCCCGTAGTGTCTGCCAATTACTCCCATATTCTTTATCTCAAAAACTTTGTCTTCAACAGGGGCAAGATTCCAGTGAAAGGTATGAGTCAACAAGTACTCGACGGTGCACCGCATACTTACACTGTATATAGTTCTAGATCCCATCCCCACGACCGGGCTGAAGGCTGAAGACGTGGATGAGCTGACCCGTAGTATCCGGGAACTTATGCTAAAGGAGATCATTGCCCTGACGCAGAAAGCCAGAAATGAACCTATTGCGGTCTCTGCGAACCCGGGCAACAGCGTACTTAAGTCTAGCGGTCGAGATGCATTATAATTATAATGACCGACCGAATCCGAATACCCATATTAGCATCGGCCACTGCGAAATGAAGTAGAATTACTTCTATTGTGGCAGTGAACGTCTTTCGCCAGGAAATGGCCGCCCGGGGAAATATAAAAGCTTCGGCTTTGGACGAACGGGTAACGAGTTACATGATGAACACGACGGCTGCATTGATACCCAATAGACCAGGATATACCTAACTTACAACATAATATCAAGCAAGGGCATATTGACTTCCACGACTCCGCCCTGTCCGCATATGCGCATATCCACAACGTTGGGAAGGATGCAACGCATTAAAATGGAGTGAGTATGTTGTTATTGGCATAGACAGGAATCAATGGGTCGACGACTAGAGTATCCAAGCGCAAACGTGTCCGTTGCTTAGCCTTTTCCTTTTCAATACAGGCAGTACTGGATATCTTGGGTTATGGCGTTTTGATACCAATTATGAATGATACGTCACGTTTCCTGTCAGTCCTCCGTATGTTCTGGACCATTTTCAAACTATTGCGGTGTTCGAGATATAAAATTCTCGATATTGATTCACTACGATATGAAATGTGCTGGACGCGGCGATGGCTAGGTGACTGGCTATTCCTCGCTGTTTCACTGTGACTTTCATATATTTCTTATAGGTTAGTACCTGAACAGCTTGACGATGGGTGACAGTATCATAGTTCAAGGACAACCCCGAGATACCGGCTTGGGAGACCAGGTCCCTAATAGGTATCATTTCTAGCTGTCTGTTCTTACGACTAGAGCAGGGCAGAAGCACGGGGGAAATAAAGTATCATGAACCGGGATTAATTCTCCGACGATTATATACTAAATGATATATTTATATTTCATATGCCCACCACCGAGTGCTCAGTTTGTCTTCGTAGGAGACACCACTCGCTCGGGCTGACATACATCGGCTCCCTTACGCTTTGCCGAGAATGTTGGACTCGTAAACGCTCGTTAGCTTGCCGGTGTTGTCATTTTGGATCTATGAACACATTCGTCAATCGGTCGTTCAGTTACTCATCTTGGTATCTTGGCAGTTTGATACTTCCTGTGGGAGTACATGTTTATGATAAAAAGGGGAAAAGGAAAGCATGGAAAGGGAGACCACGAACCTCATAGCGCGGCTCATCAGGGGAAGCCTGCACGTTGCGATCGGCCTGCGTACCGGGCTCCGTGAGAACGTCGGTGATTTTGCCGGTGCTCTCTGAGGTGTTCGAGCTACGGCCTGAGACGGGAAGTATCATACGGTTAGCTGGGGCCCTCTCAATAGACTTGCACACAAGACACAGCAGACCGAAGGTCAATTGCTATGAAGGGAAGAGAAAGATGCAACTCACCTCCGACGGGCTTGTAGCGGACGGTTTCGCCGGGGTGGTACTTTGGCGCCATTATTGCGGAAGTTTGTGAGATAGAACTGACTGACTGACTATCGTGCAACAGATGAGATCTTGACGGAGATGTAAAGATTGAGCAAACAAGTCGAACTCCCAGATCCTCCTTTGCGCGCGCTCCTCGACCTATGATATATATACTCATATATACCTACCCAGAGCCTAATTGCCTAGTCTTCCCCGCCTTCCCAAACACAAAATTACACCAGATCCTTAAAGTTTGGCATATGAACGTCACGAAAACGTCTTGGCCCATTTTAGTTGGTTTAAATCTATACAAGCAGCAACGCCGGCTTGTGAGGAGAGGAAGGGAAGGCCCATCGTAGATGAAATAAAAAGGTAACTCAATATCGATTGATTCGATACGACTCGATATATCTCTTCGTCGGAATCAGAATTACGCCATCGCTCCTAACCAGAAGTCGCACACACAGATACACACATACATACCCAGATGCCTATGAACTGAGATGTATCTACGTTCACATGGAAAACATCTGTATTGATGCTCATTTGTAATGGATGGCATCCTATATTTAGTTGAGCGCGAAATAGAAACGTGTGCAATACACAAGAATGATTTAAGCTGATGCACACTACTCTTTCTAGCTTCCTCCTGCCAGTCTGCCTCGTCCTGTCTTGTCTTGTCTTGTCTTGTCTTGTCTTGTATAACTCAACCCAACCGTCCTTACAGCTTCCTGGTACACACCTCTTCCCCCTCATTCAGCGGTCTCAGGCACGAAGTGAACAGCCTCCACATTATTGCCCACGGGATCGAGGACAAAGGCAGCGTAATAGGTATCTGCGTATTCTTTCCTGATCCCGGGTTTTCCATTGCAGATACCGCCCGCTTTGCTATATTTTTTAAAAAGAAGAGATCAATATACCGTCAACAAAACGTGAGGTGGAAAAGGAAGGAAGTGTTGATTGGGCTCCCCTTTTTTAAGATTCCCGGCTAGCCGGCTACTAGCCAAACTTTGATCCCATAAGCGGGACTGGGGATGGGATGTCTGTCATATGAAAGGACACTTTAGGTAGGTAGGTAGGTTTCGATAAATGGACCAAATCATAATAATAATGATATAAGAGGACTTAGGGACCAAAAAAAGAAAAAAAAAGAAAAAAGATAATACTCACATAGCAGCATCATACCACTCATCCACCTTCTTCCTTGACTCCGCATCAAACGCGACGTGCGTTCCCCCTAGGGACTTCTCCTTCTCCATATCCTTCTCCGTCTCCTCGTCTGTCACGGTATTGCCATTTCCATAACCGAAATGCAGCCAGAAATCAGGTCCCTTCCCGGCCTGTCTGAGCCCAACCATGTAGCCCGCCATATCCACGTACGTGGAGTAGCCGAGCGGCGCCAGGGACGCGAGATAGAAGGTGCGCATAGCGTTAAAGTAGGTTTTGCCCGTAGCTAGGGAGACGTGGGAGATAGGCATTTTTATTCTGTTGGTATTCGTGTTTTATGCGTTTGCAAGAGTTATGCCCGCTGTTTGGGGAGGAGTAGGTATATGTGTATGCGCGTGTGTATGTAAGTGAAGCACTTAAGGTTGGATGAGGAGATGAGGAGAGGTATATGAGGTAAGATGATGGGTTTCGATCTCTTCGATAGCAAAGGGTGGTATGTATATATATGTATGCAAGTGTATCCAATGATGAGTGAGAAGCTCTCAGTTTATTCCGAAGTAAACAAACAAATCCGTGCTCGGCAACGTCAAATCTGTCAATCCCACATTATGCATACTGGGAATCCCACATACACAAGAACCGCAACCACAGCAATGACTCTTTCTTGCTAGCACAACACAGCCCGTACACCTAACCCCTTTGGACTATGTAGCTACTCTATTCGCTGATAACTCACTTCGAAATTCCCTATGTCCTTAATTACTGCGTATCCATACTTACAACACTGAAACACCGCCAATATTTCTCCTGCGTACATATCCATTGGCATCCGGTAACCTTGCTTACGTAGCTAGGTACCATATTACTCACACCTCGCGCGGAATTCCGGTTCTGTCAGACTATAATATATGCCTACCTATAGATGTACTCATCTATATTCGCCTACAAAGCTTTCTGCCTACATCGCATCTCGGGAATGGAGAATGTGCTTCATTAGATTAGCGAGTGAGTAACTGAGCGGATGAGTCATTACATCGTTTTCTCCTTCTTTCTTGCAAAGATACCCATGCTGTCCGGTTACATGCCTGTCTGACTACCTGTCACCCCTTGTCATATTCTGGAAAGTAGCTTTCATTTCAATGTAGGTACTCGAACTAACGACCGGGCAACTATAATAAACTCAGCTCAGCAGGTTGGCCTAGGAAATCCGCACACGCAGCTCCTTTTGCCGGTGTAGTGATACAGATTCTAGTGCTTTCAATCATCTCATACGTCGTCCATACGATCCATACGATCCATACGATCCATCCGGGATTCACGACATATTTCATTTACAAGACCAAAGTTGCCTGGCTGTCGGCACCTAGGTGTTAGGTGCTTAGAGAACCCTCAGTCCATATTTACAATATTTGTACATGCACAATACAAAAGTGCTGTCCACACGTCACAGCAGCCACAGAGACAACGTAAAAAACAACCAATATATACAGCTAGGTCCGTATATACGAGCTGGAGTTACAGATCCAGCAAGACCGATGTGATCAGAAGGTCTCGTCTGGGTATCCATCCTCTTTCGCCATGAGAGAGAAGAACAACACTCCCCAACCCTCAATACCCCGAGGGCCTTGAAACAAGAGAGGAACGCGGGCTACCGTAGCAGCAGCAACAGCCATGTCTTGTAGATTCATTCCAGAAACGAAAACCATTCAAAGTGCTTGCTTGCAAGGGCTGAAGCCCCTTATGAAATCGGCTGCTTCCTGCAGACCGCCGATGTGATATAATGCCCGTTTCACCATGCGCCACTCGTCAAAAGAAGAAAATGAAGACATGCTGAAGAAAAGGTCGTATCGAAGAATTGAACATGATTTCATCATACATGATGATGGCGCCCAACGTAAATGCGCGCTGAACCAAAGCCAACCGGGAAGTACGTAGACGAGCCGCAGTGCACTAAACGGTGCCCCGCAGCCGTTGCTTTCGGGCCAGCCAATCTCCTAGCATATTGTCCAATTGCTAGAGTCTCGTTAGCCAAGGCCTGCCATGTACATGAAAAAACTGTGATGCATTGGACGTTGAGACTCACCGTCGTAATCTCGGCTAGTTTAGCATTTTGCTCACGGAATAGTGCGCTCGCGATGGGGTGGTTAGGACCAACAGGTGCCACGTCGCTCTTGTCGTACACCACCACTAACAAATCTCGGATCTCGGATCCTGAATCAAAGAATGCGCGAAGGTTAGCATCGTTCCACGTTGACGTCGTGGTTGCTGATGTCGCCGTAGTCATTGAATCCTGGTTTCTGTGAGTCTGGCTATCGTCGTTGATCAGCTCTGGCGATGGCGAAGATACGGGCGAAGGAGCTTCCTGGCTCGAAGTATCGCCCATAAGAGCAGGGGGACCTGAAGGTGTAATCGGCGAGACTTCTACGGGGGACTCGGATAAACGCTCTTCGGCGGGCGACCGTGTTCCGATTGCCTCACTCTGTTGCGGTATGCTGGTAGTGCTATCCGGGAAAGATCCTGGTAGAATGGGCCGTGATGCAGGTTCTTCCTCTGAAGGCTCCCTCTTAGGCTCGGCAGGAGGAGCCCTAGTTGGTTCTGCCACCACCACCTCCTCTTCAGCGGAAGAGTCAAAGTCGTCGAGCTCAGCCCGCGACCTCGCCTTCGTAGGCCGGGTAGGCTTAGCTTCTAGGCCCTTTGGTTGTGCTTTGGGTATGCTTGATCTGGGCTTGTCATCCCTTCTCGCCTGCGAACCCTGATCCTCGAGCTTTTCGGAATCAACAATTCTCAAAGTCGCAGGGGGGACGCTGGACACATTGTTCGTTTTAACTTCAGCTGCCAGTGGAGGACCACGGTCTGAATCCCCGGTATCCATGGAACTAGCATTTGGTTTCCGGGTGGGCGATGGTTCACCTCGGGCTTGATGCTTCTGCAGCTTGCCTGTATTCCGTTGCGCGCTCTTCTGTGGTGAGAATTCCATATCCTCCGGCTCCTCGACCATTTCACCATCCCCGAACCCACCTGCAGCGTCCATAGACCGCTTGCCAAACGATTCGTCGTCGTCATCAAGGGATTTCTTCTTATCTTTCCGCGAAAAGAAACTCCGAATAGCGTTCGGCTTCTTTTCTTTCTCTTTCTTCTCCTTCTTCTTCTTGTCATCCTTAACTTTATCGGGGACGAGCTCCTTATCAAAACTGGGACGTTGACGCAAATCTTTCGAATCGCTCGAAGCTCTGGGGTCATTATCGTCTCGCAGCAATCCGGGTGTAAGAGTAATTTTCTTCGTCTCAATGGTCTCATCCTTGAAAAAAGAATCCGTGTTCCTGACAGTTCCGTTTTTGGTGGTTCTCTCTGTTTTGCCATCAAAAAACTCATCACTGTTTCTATCAGCTGTCTCCCTGAGTGACGACTCGGTCGTGTCCGCTTCGTCTGTCTTCGCAGCATCTATCTTGACTTGTTTCTGATTTCGAGGCTTCAGTGGCTCAACCTTGGCAGATTCATCTTCTACAGCTAGGTCGGAGCCGGCTTTCTGAGCGCCAGCCTGCTGCTTTTGCTGGTCCTCTTGCTCCGCAGCCTGCTGCTGATCTTGCAATTCCTCCTCATCACCTTCCTCATCTGAATAGTCTATGTCGGAGTAGTCGACATAAGTTGGTGCTGTAAATGTCACCGTCTTTGTTTTGCGCCTCTTCATCGGGTTCATGCTGGGTTTTTTAGACGGGGCCGACTGGTCACCAAGCATTGTTGCAGATAACTGCCATGCGAGTCAGGATAAGTTCTTCATCGCTAGCCTATGTCCACTTACATCGATGTTTCTGTGCTTGTTCAATCGCGCCAGTCTTTCTGTCGGCGTTTCGATGTGCTCTGCTGGTAAGTACCCTACACAGATTCGTTAATTCGTGTAATAAACGAGGGAGCAGAAACCATACCTATGCTGCTATCCTTCACAACCCGGACTAACCACCAATAGCTATTACTGTCATCGAGAAGAACCATGGTATCGCCTTTCGTAGCATTGGCTTGACCTTCCACCGTGGCGACGAATGTGTGGAGGGCGTACACGAATTCGAAATCGATGTCCTCTGAATCTCGTAAGCATTCGCCACCCCAACCGGAGTCAATGAATCTGGAATCATCAATAAAGGAAAAGTCATCTTCTTCCTCTTCTTCATCCGAGGCCACATAAGGTATTAAAAATTCGTAGGGCGAGATAATTTCGTCGTCGTCAGATCCGTCTTCGGGCGACAACGGTCGGTTCAAGGAGAAATCTTCGATTCTAAGGTCGATTCCAGAATCTCGCCCCTGGGGAGGATGGTCCTGCTCCGTGGGGTATTTTGGGATCTCTGCGCTCTGTTCTGTAAGGTCAAATGGCTGTGGAATCGGCTCGACGTCAAACAGGTCTGGATCATGTACATCGCCGTTGTCTTTGTCGTTCTCATCGTTCTCATCGTTCTCGTTGTCGTCGTCCACTTCGGTATACTCACCAAGAAGAAGATGATCAAAATCAGTGACATCAACGGAAGCCTTGCTTAACCGTTGGTAAGACAGCTGGAGGGGAGGGTAGTCTGGGATGTCGAGATATGGCGACGAGGACCTTGCCTCGCTGAGAACCGGCGAACTATCGTGGTTTAAGAGAGAGTTGCGCAATGAATCGATGCGCGCAGGCCATACGGGCGGAAGGGTGTACCCACCATCCTCAATTGAAGGGGAACTCGAGATCTTGTCCATCATATCATCGTCCGAGTCTTCCTCGTTAGGATCGATGTCGGTTTCGTCGTCCGGGTGGCCCGAGACGCCCCCGTTCTGGGCAATGGCCAGCGCATCGTGTTGCTGCATCTTGTTGTTGCCATTCAAGGAATTGACGATGCCGGATGCGAGTTCGTCGGCGTATTGTTGCAGGTCGCGATCGCTGTCACCGTGCCCATGACCATCCCCGTCACCATTGGCCCACGAGACCCTCGGACTTCGTGCCGCTTCCTCTGCTCGCTCTTCTTGTACCTCACGTATCGTCTCTGCCTGATGGGGTGCGAGAGGGCCGTTCGGTTTTGCGCCGGATGTTGGGGCGGACGAAGGGTGTTTATGGTCTTTGGCAGAAGGTGCGTCGTGATCTTGAAGATCGATGGAATCTGTTTCAGGAGGCGGGACGGTCAGCCAGTACGGCACGGAGCCAGTTGCACCAAGGTACTACGGTTGATGGAAAGGTGACAGATCATGTATGTCAATGGTACAGTGTAGGTATGTGGTAGACAGTAGGTAGACTAGATAGCTGGGTGGTAGGCTGGCAGCGCACACACGCGCAGTTCGTCCCAGACTCCCAGGCATAACTAGGGTAATTAAACTCAACCCGACTTCTTGAAACGGGCAACGTGTAGATCCATTATACAAACTAAAACTTTGGAAATTATTGTTAGGTTCGAACCTGGGACATACCGGCACGTATAATCTGGGGTCTCGTCATCTTGGCCGGGAGGTCCTCGAGGGAGCCAGTGGCATGAATAGGCGACGGACGGCCGTAGCGGGAGCGATTAACGATTGAAAATTACCAGTATATCGATTCATGAAGTGACGGCGATTGAGTGAATTTTTCTTTCCTTTGGGTTTTCGGGTATGGAGGTGGTAATTATTATGCCCCTGTCGTTGTTGCCTCTAAGGAGTTGGGACTGTGTCGGGTCGTTACAAGGGGTTGGGGATTGGGATTGGGATTTGGGACCGGGGTTGGGGTTGGTTGGGTCCTGATCACAGACCAACTGAACAACAAAGTTTTTTTTTGGTCCTCCCTTCAACCGTTCTCTGGTGGCTTTCTAGAGAACCGACACTCACTGGCTGTGCAGATGTATGTACAGTATTAAATCCTTTTGGCAAGTATTCGCGACTGAATTGTAACTGAAAACGAATGTGGTGACTGGCGTGTGGTAAGTAAGTTTATTTTGGCAGGTACAGCAGTACTGTGAATGTACAGTGAGTGCTGTACTTATGTCCCCGAAGTGGAATAAGACGTAGGCGGATCTTGAGAAGTTAAGCAACTTTGAATTCAGGTACAACAGGATTAATTGGCACAGCAGTGCCGGGGCCAAGACCCGCCTGCCTATTAAGCCTACAATAGCGTCAACTTGTAGGTACCTACTTTTGAGTGATATCAGTTCAGTACTATATAGCATTAACTGCCTGGATAAGCAAACAAAATTGAGAGACATTTAAGTATGCTGTAAATCAATGTAAACAATTGATTCAAAAACGTCACTTCAAACTGCAGCCATATTCATGTCCATTCGAGTCAGCTTCATTCCTAGCATTCCTCGACTTCAGCAGTCTCCCCCACCGAAATAAAAATAAAATGAGTCCAGGCACCCCGTACGTTCGTCCAACACCGAGGCTACTGCCCTGTCATGAGGGAGAAGGACGGGAAAAACAAGGACATCTAGGGAATTTTACATCTGTACAAAACCAAAAGAGTTTGGCGTGAAATGGGTCAAATCTGAAATTAGAATGGGGAAAGAACGGGGCGGGTTTTGAAACAACTAGGGAAAGGAGAAATTGGCTGGCGAAGGGAGTGCCGGTGGGGCATACGACTAAACCTAGACAAGTAGATTTGTACCCTAGGTACCCTAGGTATTCCCAACCGAAGGACACCTTGGTGTTCAACTGGACAATACAGCTCGAAATTATGGGACCGTGGCTGATTACCCGCAGGTTTGGCATGTGGCTGGACAGGGAACCTCCCTAGTCCCAAGTAATTCGATCTTAAAACACCGTATCTGATAGTATGCTTTATAGCATGCATATGCTGTGTGCTTTTGTGCCTTGATAATCGAGGACGTTGAAGTGAGAGTTGGCAGATTATTCGTAGTAGATAATTAGATAGGCTTTGTTGATGCAGCGGGGGTGGATCGTGTCCTGAAAACAGGTACGTTGATGCTTGATTAGCAAGAGACGAAGTAGGTATCTTAACAAGAGAGGACCATTGGCAGATGTGAAGCGTAAGAGATTCAGGGCATGGCCGTATGGCACCTACTATACGTGAAAATTGAATTATTCAGCCCGAGGTGTTTCTATATCGGTGAGAACGCTAGAAGTTGGCAATTCATATGGAGCTTTGCCTAGTAATTCCTTACCGACGTCTTGGAGTAGATATTTTGATTGATTATATAAAGCCTACCCAGTCAACACCACATAACGACTATTTGCTACGTGCATCCGCCTAAAAAAGGGTCTCTCGTATAGGAAAAGAGACGTGTCGGTCATGCGTGACTCATTTCCTTATGCGATGTAGTTGCGATAGGTCTTCTTGGCTTCGCGGCGAACCCGACGAGCCATCTTCCTGACACCACGCCAGAGAGCCTCGGTCGACGATACCTCACGGCGTCCCATCTGTCTAGCGACCTTCATGTGGTCGGCCATCCACGAAGCCCACTGCCAAGGAGCGCTCGTGCCACCAGGCAGAGAGTTAAAGTACTCCCAGTTGGCAACACCACCGAAGTTTCCGTTTTCCGTGACGAGTTCCTGGAGCACGCCGGCCTCGGTGTCGAGATCGACGAAGCCGCCGCCGTTCGACGGGTTGCTCAGCATGCCCATGACGACACGGTTGGCAGGGAAGCCATCGTCAATAATACTTTCATAGTCGCTTGCGCTGCCAGCGTAGCCCCAGCCGAAGTAGAACTCTATATCTTGTAGTTAGCGCCGTCACATTTATTGAATGTTAAGGCCTATATCTGACGAGAACATAACGGCAAAGAGGGGCGGATGGATGAGTTTCATTGGATATTACTTACGGCCATTGTAGAAAGCAATGGAGCTACCGCGTTCTCTCTCGAGATCAAAGTAGTTGAAGCCGCTGAGGTTACCGCCACCCTCGGTGAGCGCCGAGGCAACAGGTGCGAGACTGATGATGAAGTCGTCGCCGAAGTCGGCCTTGAGACGGTCGATCAGGCGGATCACACCGTTCAAGGAGAAGTTCTCCTCCACGTCGAGGTCTAGACCCTGGATATTATGGGAACCGATGAGGTCGTGCAGAGGGCCATCTGTAACACCCAAAGTCAGCGACTGACATCTTGAAATGAGTGCGGCAATATGTGTCAAACTCACAGTACTTCTCAAACGAGGCATCGTCGCCATCAAGACGCTGGAAAGAGCCCTGTGCGGCTCCACCAATCATGACCATAACCTTGACGCCCGCAGCCTGGAGCTGGGCAGCCTCGCTCCACATCGTATCGTAGATAGGATCATTAGGCGGGTTATCGTTCAGATGAAGGCCGCTATCATCGTCAATAACGTGCAAGGCGGCAATGAGGAGATGGGTCACGGAGACATGGTCCTCAGCCTGGATCAAAGGCAGCAAAGAGACATGGTCGGGGATGTTGGTACCCAGTCCAGTCTGGTAGTAGATAACGACACGATGGTCGTCCGGCGGAGCTGCGCTGGCAAGCGGCGCCAGCAATGCAAGGGATGCGGCTAACCAGCCCAGAGGTTTGCAAGCCACCATCTTGTTGTTGGCGTATAGGGCAGTTGGCGGCGTGATAGCAGAGAAGGTTCAAGGAAACAGGCACCACACTGTCCAGGCGAACAGGGCTGACTTGTTAAGGCGCATTATGACGGCGAAGATGCGCGCGACGTCTCTTATATTCCAGACGATCACTCATCTCGTGCCTCCTAATCCGGCCGAGCTCCGGCTTTACCATCGACCATCAGCCTTCCTAGTTGGGCAACCCTGCGGGCCATAGTAGGTTTTAATAAGCATTTGTTTGTTTGCTATGGCCGTCAAGGGTTCATCCTTGGCAATCCTGGTTAACGGCGGACGGAGAACTTCCCCAGTCGGCTGTACAGAGAGCAGAAGCAACATTATCCATGGCGTCCAGGTCCTCACTCTGGGGTCTGGCATTGGAGCCTGGAAATGATGATAATGCAAGCGCCGTATCAACTACTTAGACCTACCCATATTAATGACTAGTATAGGATGGATTGGGATCAACTCACAGCCCATCTTCACTTATTACAGTGGTCAGGACTTAGCTCATAAACACTCCGGTTGCTAAGCCACGGGAGAGTCCACATCGCGCCTTTTTAACTCGTCTGTAATTATTTCCGACGAACCCAGCTTACCTTTCTCTGCCTTCGTCCCCTTCACTGCCCTCATCGTCTTCACCGTTGTCTTGAGACACGTGATGGCGTCAGAAACATGAACTTGTACGGCAGTTGACGTTACAGCACAGCTGCACGAAAGCCCGAGAGCCTGTGCAAGCCCGTGCCCCAGAGCGGCAGGTGTTTTAGGCGATAACACCGGCCCCGGGCCCCGACGGCTCCCACCGCGACTCACTTCATTAGCGACTGCGACCAAAACACTCTTTTTGGGGATTCTCTTTCTCCATACCAGATAGAAAGAGAACTTGGAAGACGCTCTAGAACTGGTAAATATCATCGCATTGATGTATCGAGATGGCAGGTCCCAAAGGTCGTAGGGGCATGAGGGCGCTAAACAATTCGGCCCTACCGTGAACAGTTACCAAAAAGGGCAGAACCGTGGTTGATCCCTTGCTTCTCTGATTATCAAGTATGATGCTGATTGGCCTGATTACCGCTTTGGAAGTTTATACAAACTTTGTTTACATATGTAACGTAGAGTAGCACTACCTATCAAGATCTATCGTGTCGCCCAAACAAAGACGCGCGTGACAAGAGTTGATGAGCTTCGAATCTATCCGGATATTTGATGAAGTGCGGGATGATTCCAATCGTCCTTGCCTTTTCCCCTCCCTTACCGAGGGAGACGGCCATCAATCGCGGTAACATCGTTGAGAGTGACGACACACCCTAACTCGCTCAGGAATACGGTATGAGCAGGTAAATAAGACTTCACGTTAGACAAAAATTACCTTGTGAGATCTCTCGACTATGTACCTGCATAGTATTAGGTATCTTCATGATGACGATAATCTGCTCACATTACTAGGTTAACTAGCTCCTGCACTTTTGAAAGTGGGAGAGATTAGGATCCTTCAAGAGGTTTGGCCCATTAACCAGCCACAGCCCAAAATATGTCCACACTATACTATATCTGAAATCTATATTTAGTTCAGGAATAAACGATGTACACAGCGGACAGTCATACACACACCTTGACATATATTAGATTTTTGGTGCTGATATTGGCCTACAATGCAATCGATCGGATAGTCTTCCCGTCATGCATGGTGAATATAATGCAGTTAAAACGAACCTTAGTTATAACACCTTTCTAAGTGTCCAAGGACCTCCAGACGTTTAAGGACTAGTATCTAGGGTGCTTATCGGCCTTCTGAGAGCAGTCAAGGCCTAATTGAACGCAGTCTTCTAATTCCATCTTTCTTGGGAGGACAAGATCCGTACGTGCTATGTATTCTACTACACCTCTAAGTCCCTAGAACCGTAGTTTCGAGTATGCCGAGATACGTGCTGTATAGTTCATGTCATACGTGAGTCGGCCTACCTTGTATTAGAGAGATGTTAGGGGGGCACGTATAAATTTACTTGGGGGCACAGTATTACCCGATTTAGAGCGCCAAGAATTGGCAACCAAAACAGTGGATCTAATAGATGACCTACCAAAATTACTAGCGCTGTGCATCAAAATGCTTTCTTTGCCACTTCTACCTTTGACAGCATACTTAAACACATACATATACATATATTGCAGTATACTTTCTTAATTAGGGCCGTAACCGCATCTATAGTATTGCTTGCAGCAGCGCTTTAAAAGTAAGTGTTAAAGGTATAGGTATAAGTACGTAGGTAAGTGTTAAAAGTAAGTAATAGGAGCTACCCAGTGCCTAGAGCAAGACTTACACTTTGTAGGACTTACGGCCGCCAAAAAGTTAGCAGTTTCTTAATCAGGTAATAACGTGCCCCCCTGGCATCTCTATGATTCTTGTATGTTACCAAGCCCGAGTTACGAGGTCATTACCTTTACCATTAGGCCTTAGCAACTCTTGTAGACGAAGAGGTACGAGTATAGCCGTTCAAGCATAAGTAATAAGATGATTGATAACCTCGTCTTCAATGCTTAGCATTGATTCTCGAGGTGAGCCGCCAGGTCGCATAGACAGTACTGCCTTTAATACTTCACGAGTCAACGACTTACTACTTGAGTAATCTCGGCTGCTTCACCTCGCTGTCTATTAGTTAGTCTAGAGTAGATACTTATTTCCATACATTATGAGCGTTGATAAGCCTCTACATAGTAGTAAGAAATAGAAAACGTTTGGCCCTGGTCGTTGTTTTAGCGACAAGTTCCTACTCTTGTCACGACGCTATCTGCTTACCTAAACATGTTGTAGCTATCGTACAATGCTTTCTAAGTAGTCACAGACTTAATCTCAGATTTCCATGAGCTGATAGGAACAAAGCTCAACTCGAAAGCTGGACCTACTTGCGTCATTCCTGACACGTGCCAGGATAACAATTGTTGCAGATGTCTCCGGACCAGTAAAGTTGAAGTAAAATCAGCACCCTGAGAGCAGGATCGGATTTATCAGGGACTTCAAGAACGATACAGATGTACACAGAATGGAGTTCTAGAATACTGGGAGAAGTGACGTCGGTGGTAGTTCTACACAAGTTTCTGTATAAGTTCCAGATATGGACGTAACTTCTCCATTACCTTTATCACTGGCTGTCGAAGGTGCCAGGCTCCACTGACGTCATAGCTTATAGCACCTACTGTACACCGATTACACCCGCCGGCGCCGCAATTGGAGTGTAACACATCCGTCCGATGACTTTGCCAGACCTTGGTAAGGGGCTGTTTTACCATCGCTGGGTTATCACGTTTATTGGAAGCGCTAGGAACGAAATTGCGTCAAGCTGCCTGTCCCAGTCTGTTACACAACCTACATCGTAACTTAGCAAGGAACCAATTTGATTCGAGAGGTACATTCCTTGTATCGTTCCTTGTTGGCTCCACGTAGGTACTCTGGTAGAACCTGATCAAGGAGATAGGCGATAGCATTGTTACGGTATTCCGATCGGGTTGTGGATGCCGACTTCTACACAAAGAAAGAGACGGGAAGACGTCAGAGGCAGTAAAGCTTGATGTTTGTCTCAGCCCTCGCAACCCCAGGATCTGCCCGGGATCTCCCCAGCATAACCTCGACTACCCATATTAAACCTGCCTTATCGCTAGCCTACATAAATTTACAATAGAACTTAAGCCATTCCACTTCCACTATTCTTCTTAGCATCTTCATCCTCACTCGATTCATCGACCTAAAGAAAGACCTATGAAGACGTGTGACCAGCTCGGCAGACTGATCTTAGGAGCCAAGAACACATCTTATCCACTACTTAGACTATAAATCCACTCTCCACATGGAAGCTATCAACAACATGGCCGCATCTGCTGCGAGAGCTGTCTGGGGTGACAGTCCAAGCACCGCCGAGCCTGTCTCTGGGCGTACCGGAGACACCTCCAAAGGCGAGCCCTACGACGCTGGCAACATGGGTATGATCATCCCCACCATCTCTATTCTTCGATCCCATCTTTTCTCTCCTGACATTATGACGTCATCAAACCTTCAAACACACCTCGTCTCACGACACCCATTCCTACGACAGAGCGTGCTGAAATAGCAAACGGGAGTGTACTGACTGTTACGGTGTATCAGATCCACCAAGCGCCAATGTTGTAGACGATGAAAACAATAATGATGGTTACGACAATGAAAACAACAACTACAAGCTGTCCAGTGAAAACAGAACAGCCGGCCAGACCAGCGGCATCTCTGTCGACGGTGGGGCCGATAATAAAGAAGACACCAAGACGACTCATAAAGACGCCGGGGATGCCGCCGCGTTCGCAAAGTCGACCGGCACGGCCGCCGAGAGCCAAGATACCCCTAACAACCCGTCCACGGAACTAAAGGCCAAGGCGGGACTCGACGACACCACTGAGGCACAGAACGACACGAGATCACCCGAGGACCCCAAGACAAACCCCAAGTCTGCCCCCACAGACGTGAACGACACATCCACCACATCCGAGGAAGGGGGTCTGAACGAGGCCCAGCAGCTCGACGGACCCGGACCCAAGCCCGTTGAAGATCTCGCCAGGGAAAACGGCGGCGATGCCGGTAACGTTAGCAGCACGTCGTCCGTTGATAAGACCAGCGGTAGCCAAAACGAAGAGGAGGAGGGTAAGAAGGCCGAAGACAAAGACAAGGATAATGAGAATAAGGGTACGGGTGAGAAATACGTCAGGAGCAATGGTCTCAAGGCAGATGGCGGAGACTTCGATGCGACGCAACCTGGTGCCGGTAGAGAGGCAGATCGTAAGTTTTCGCTCCTAAACCCCTCAACTTTATTGAATATATTCATATTCTTGATACTGACCTCTTTTCTTCGTCGTAGGTTTAATGGAAGAAAAGGGCATACACAACCCCACCGATCCCGACAGTAAAGGCACTACTGATAATGCCGGGACCAAGGAGAAGAAGAGCCTCGGTAAGAAGATCAAGGACAAACTACATCGGCACTAGACGAGACAAATAGCGGAACAGTCGTATAAGTCGTGTAGGTGTTATTTGGGATCCAATTATTTAAGGCGAAACAGGTGTTCAACTCTCCTTCACCAAGGCTTGATTCTAACTGGTGACGAGTCCTACGAGTTATGAGCAGCTTCAGTCGAGCCATCGCTCGCTTCTTTTTGATATGAAATCTGTATATTTAATGCAAAATTCTGTATGATTATAACGCTGGTTAAGTTGGTTAAGTTCATGTGTATGTTCATTGCTGAAGCCCTTCGGAGCGAGTTCGAACTTGAGTAGATTACATTAAAAAATGCCCTCCCGTCGATATACGGAGAGTACCTTAGCGACAGTCCGACTATCTCGATATATCATCTCCTTGTTCGTAAAGCTGTAGGTGCGAGATTTGTAAAGTGAAGCCGATGAGTCCATTGCCGAGTATCCCGATGCAATGTCCTCTTAAAAGTCCTACAAAATCCCACTGCTCAATGATCTCGTCACCCAACTCTACGCCCAGATAGAGCGAGTCTATACTCCCTTTAGTTTGGCCCAAGCACCGAGGTATACGGCAGCATGTTCATTCTGAGCACTTTTCATAGGCATTGGGCGTTTTCGTGGTCAGAGTACTCTAACCTAGCCTATCTGGCCTTCTACGTGACCTGATGATAGCGACGCAGTCCGTCGGGCGAAGAAGAGCCAGCTATTCACTGACCTTAAGTAACTCTCAACGCACTTTGGATGTGTTGCAGGTTTTTCGATTGTCTTTTCAGTCCTACAGACTCGCCGTATACTGTATAGTGGGATTAATATCAAGAAAGGGGGGTTTCTTCCTCGTATTCCTGCTCCTGTCTCTTTTCCCTTCTTATAAGACTCACGGTGTAAGGGTATCTACCTCCTTTAGCGGATACTCATAATCCCAGATTGACTAACCTAGGTGTTGGGTTAAATCTCGGACGATGAGTTTGGTATGTAAGTAGGTAGGTAGGTAGGTAATTGCATTGTAAGTACCCAGATAGAGGCATGTGGTCAATGAGTGAGCGCCCTACCAATACTAACTAGGTGTAACTATCTTTACATGTACAATATCAATGGGATACATATAAATCACAATAGCAAGCCAGGTCTTCCAACAAAAACGTTCCCTCTTGGTCCTCAATGGTCAAGTGGTAAAGTAGTCGCCAGGAATAACCAAGCGCTCACGGTCTGAAATCGTGCGCTGTTTTCCGGTTGAACGTTGGGATGCCGGCGAGAAGAAGTCGGGAAAATGCTACCTCGCAACTCTTTTTTTGTAATTTTACCTTACTTTTTACGAGACCTTGATACAGTTATTTTTTTACTTGGCGAGGTAACGTGTTCGAATACGAGGGAAAGCACTTTTTCTCTCTCCCTCTCGCCTTTTGGTTGTGTTTCCCTTCTCCCATTATCTTCCTAACCTAGACTATATTGATAGATGAGGATCTATTCCGTCTGATTTGCAAACATATCAATAGGAAACAGTCTCATAATGACAGTGTCTTTGCTCGTGACTACAGCTGAGCAAAAGAAACGTCTTCGTTCGGAGCGAATTCGAAAGCCGCAAATTGATTATCGCCCTTTCAAGCATATCACCGAAGCCTCGTCAGCTCAACAGACACCTGACTGACCTGTCACTGACCGTCAACTACCCGACTTGAAAGAAATCCTGCGACCGCTTGCTTTTGCCTACCCTCTCTCCGTCTACTTAGGACTACAGTACAGTACATAGCCATATACATCTACGCCTCGTCTTTCACTCGACTCAACCCCCTCCTCCTCACACCTCTCTTTCAGCCCTCCTGCAACCCCATTGCGTGCTTCCGTTTCCGTTTCCGCTCCCTGTTCCCCGTTGCCCGTTGCCCGTTGCCCGTTTCCCGTTTCCAGTTTTTTTCTGCATGGCGCTGCAAACAAGTGAGTAAGTTTCTAGCTAGGTAGTCGAAGAGAAGAAAGTAAGAAGCAAAAACATGCTGCCAAGGCTCGGATGTGCAAGGTTGCAACCACATGGCACGAAGGATTACTTGCGTGCTTGCTTGACCACGCATTAGGTATGTATATATGTACGCACAGTACATATGCATCCGGCCAAACATAGATGAGTGAAATATACTACCTTTTTCACTGATAAACGTATGCCGATTACCGCATATTAAGGTTAGGTTATTCTACCATGTTTTTGTCTGTGGATTCATAGCATATGTACAGGACACGTTTTTGTTCCCGTTTGCCATAAGTATCATATGTATCTCTGTCTGATATGACGTGAGGGTACCAAACAATTTCGTGCTGAGGAACCGGTCAAACTCTTTCGGTAGACGTTTTGGTTAGTGATCATCTATCTCACTTGCCTTACCTTACTTTTCAGCATGAGTGCTCCATACAAATCCATAACACTCCAAAGCTGAAATAGGCGATAGGTACCCGGAGTAGTAGTAGGATGGCATGCAGGTGTGTTGAAAGGCACTCCAGGAGGATAGAGGGGAAACCAATTTGGACAGTCCTGTTCATGCATGGTCCTTTCTCCTCCAAAGTAAACCGTGTGCGTATGTATGTAAGTGTGTGTGCTGGCCGGGATGCGAATCCCCCAATGGCCCCCAATGGCCGTACACCGGTGCTTCTCCGCCCTGCCTGCCTGCCGGTCCTCGCCTACGGTACGAGCTCCTAATTGACTGATTGTATTGTATCAAGTTGTAAGTGTGCATCGTGTTTCGTCTCACAGGTAGACTGATTTGACTGACTGACTTGTCTACTTGCATATGCATCTTCTGCATGTCTACTCTCCTCACTCACGCATCGCTGATGAATACGATACTACCACTTACTCGCCTGCTTATGACCTACGACCTACCTTCAAGGAAACTAACCAAGGCACGTACGTCAAGTAAGTAGGCAGTAGGTAGTATTTAGAACCTTTGACCACTGATTTTGAAATGAAACCTTACAGTAGTCTTGAGTAGTAGCTAGCTGAGTATGGCACTTTCTTGGGTCTCTCGCTCAACTCGCCCCTTCCCGATCTTCACCTAACATTCTGGAATCCTGAACCCTGACGGACACCCACGCCCACACATGCACATACAGAAGCAGACAGGTTGTTGTTATTGCCGGTCAAGTCTAGACTAGAGTTGGTAGGAGTTCTTTTTAAGTTTGGCGGGTCCTATTAACGCATGCATATATCCTACGCTACTAGTAGCATGGTATAGCACGTGCCTCGCCGACTAGGTATTGCATTTGCATTTCCTGTATGCAGTATGCAGTGTTTACTCTAGGTTGTTATAATACCTATTGTTAAGTATAATGGTCGGCGACCTCAAGCCTTTCCTGCTTGAACTATCTAGGTTAGCCTATCTATATGGCATCTAAGACAGAAGGTAGTAAGGCAAGTATCAAGATCTACAGGCAGTCTTCTTTTCTTGTCTTAACGACATAACCCACTTTTGTGATTATGCATGTAGTTCTCTATCCACTTGACTCCTTGTTGCTGATCCGTAGATTGTCCACACGTGATTATGCCATACACGCTTACCGTAATCGCTAGGTTAAATAGATACAGTAGATAGATACATAGAGAGCTGTCAGTCAGTCAGTCAGCCAGTCAGCCGGTGAAGCAGGGCAAGTCAGGGGAAAAGTTTGATACATACACCTGATACAAGGCGTAAGGCACGTGAAGTATTTACCGAGAAACACAAGACAAACATGCAAACGGCGTATGTCCTTTCTCAAGGTACTGCATATCATTTCTATAAATGCACATATCTAGCCCAGGCACGTACATAAGGTAGGCCGCATTTTTAATAGGCACTCCCCTCCAACTTCATGTCCATCTCTATCGCCCATGTAATTGTGATCGTTCCATGCACCCTTCTAGACGAACGCTCAGCTCCAGCTCGACAAGTCCATCCGGAGACCGAGCGGTAAGATATTCTAGCTGGTCCACCCATTACCTATACACAAGCAGAAAAGATGAACATATAGATAGATAGACGAAGCTGAGGATATACGACTTAGGTTAGGTATCTATAGATAGCTTAGCAATTACGTTTCGTTTCGTTTCGTTTCGTTATGATCTTTACAGAGATTTCAGCTACCAAGAAATCAATCAAGTAATCAATAACAAATACCGTAACAATGATAATAAGCATAAAACAAACAACCTTACATTCTCTCCCACCTATCAACCATCTAATCCACCCATCCATTACCTATCCATATTTAGCACGTAACCTAAGCAGTTCTCCCTTACTTACTACATGCCTAGCCTACCTACTTAATAAGTGGTATATAGGTAGGTAGTAATAAGTGTGTGATAATATATATATATATAAACCTTAGGTACCCAATAACTACCCCTCCATGTACTTATCCTGTCAGCCCCTCTCCCCTCCTGGTTGTCTTGATGGACGAATGTGGGGTCATCCACACACACACACACACACACACGGGGAAGACAAACAAACACAAGAAATGCGAAAAAAAACGGCCCGGGGAAAAGGGGCCTGCATATACATACAGGACATAGATAGATAGCACCTGGCACACACGCGACCTCGAATAGTATGCTACATATAAGAAGATTGGCCATTCAAGCCACGTGCGCCTAGGTTAGGTAGGTTTCAGTCCTAGTCGGCTAGTGCAAGTAGGTACTTACTGCTATCAAACGCCTGAGTCTGACGGGAAGAGATACATGTATTAACATGTAGGTAAATGTAAGCTCGGCACGGGTAGTCTAGTCTGGGCTAGGTATGCAGCTGTGCCGTACTCATATGGTTCATCATAGGTACATTCACTGCATGCTGACCTATTTTGGGATTCGTTATTCATGATTTTATAATCAGGAGTAGTTTCGGGGGTCTTGGGAATAAGCACAGCGTTGAAGCAAGTAAGGGATATGATAGTTGAATACGTGCGGTAAACATTATGGTCAGCAAATATGCACTTGCATTAGGGGGTGAAAGGTGAAGCGTAACATGGTGCCATCAATTGTAGAGGCTATTCCTTTCAATGTCTATTTACCGCCTAAGAAACAGGGTGACGACAAGAGGAACTCCCCTTCCTACACGGTGTAACATCCGAACTCCTAAGGTGAGCCTTATATCGAGAATTGACAAATCCTGTGTGCTATGCTGAGATCATCCCCACAATGTTCCAATATTGACCGACTGCATTTTATTCCGTCATCATCATGAATGAAGGCCAATTTGGTAAGTCGCACTGTCCCATCTGCAAAACATGTGTCCTACGAGATCCTGCGTCCGCTGCAGGAAGCTGCGGTAAATTCCGTGCTCGCTTGCCTCGGACATCCTGCGCTCTGTGGCTCTAAACTATCATAGAATGTTTTTCGACAGCCCCGAGCCAGATTGCAGGCAGGGCGTGACAAACGCGAATAGCATCCGTGTATATGTGATAAACCCCGTTATTGTGTTTAATATAATGAATTTTTTTTCCTGTATGCAAGTTGTTCAAAGTGTGGTTGAAGTCTGTGGCTTCGGTGATGCCATAGAGGCTACCACTCAGTCGGAAATCTCCGTGGAGATGCTTTGATAAAACAGCTCGCTTCCCGGAGGCACTGTGTTTATATGTCCTCTTCATGTTATAAAGAGTGATATGGAGGGGATGGGTATCATCGATTATGCATCGAAGACGCGGAATAAGAGCCTGCCTGGTCTAACACATGTGCTTGGTTTGGTGATACTATATAATACGCAACTCTCTCATAGGAAGCCAGATTCGGCCAACACCCTAAGTAGTGGTCCAGGTTAGCAAATGAGTCCATAGCCAACGCATCCTTCCTTTCATTGGGCAAATGCTCACCTAACAATCTTCTCGTCTTCACGCTCACGTGGCTCGACCGTTAAGCTCTTATCGTACATCTCGTGTACATCGCCGGCCGCGGCCATGTTGCTTAAGATGTAGTCTTGCAGCTCCGGAACCGGTTGTAGTGAATAAGGCGCATTTTGGTATTGCTGAATATCGCGAATAACCTCAGCGGTCTTGGCACGTTTGGCAAAGTTAATCATATTCGTCTTCTTCATGATCGAAGGAATGCCGTCTTCTATGAAGGTCAAATCCGTAAGATACACACCTGAAAGAGCAAGGTCGTCAGCATTACTATAAGTCGAGCAGCGGAGGGGTTTACACCATACCGAAGAACGGAATACAAGGGGGGTTGGCAGCGTGCAGAGCCTCCCTATACTCGCCAAAGTTCTTTGTGCTTGCCATGAGTTTCCGCATGCTCTCTAATGTTGAGTTCGTACGAGCGGGGACCTGGTCCCAAGTCCGTTTCAGACGAGCAATAGGTGCTGTGCCGAGTGCGGAAATGATAGACGTCAAAGTGGAAAAGTTATTAAGATTACGGCATTTCTGCATCAGTTAGTAAATCAAGACCGAACGACATGTTAAATATAGTAGAGAAGGCTAATCCACTCACATCTGCGACAGACACAAAGTGCTTTATAACAACGACCCGCTTCTTGACGTCCATCTGAGCCAAGATCATCTCAGCCACCCAGTTTGTCATCTGATTTGAATGCAGAATGAGTGCCTTGACGTTAGGCGCGGGTTCTGGCTCCCCATCGACGACCTTCTTCTGCCATGTCTTGTTGAGACATTCAGTTGGCTTGATCTTGGCGTAGAGCTTCGATTCGATGATGGTCAGTTGACGTGCAAATTCTGTGCCGTCAATATCCAAAAATTTGAGTTTCTTCATGTTTTTGGGCATAATCGGCGTTGGAATGTTGCCGGCAAATGTCTGTACTAGGCGCCTCGACGAGATCTCTCTACCGCTAAGGCGCTGGTCCAAGACGGACATGAGGGGTGCAGAACCTGGAGTTTCGGTGGATTTGATTGTGTCCCGCGCGAATGCGTAGACGTCACGTATTATTTGTCTGGATTCTTCGTTCGGCTCTTCCATCCAGAAATTGTCGAACCAACTCTTCAAGATATTGACCACCCGGAACCTAATCGGCTTCTGCTTCCTGTCCCTCCACGTGTCATATTCGCTGCTATGCAGACCTTCTGGGGGCTGGGTGTTGAAACGCTCGACGAGTAGTTCAAAGAGTTCGCGTGCAGTAGTGAACGACCGGTAGGTCAAGAGGAAAGTGTTGTTGAAATTCGAGTCGAGCTTGTCGTGTCGGGTAAGTTGCTCTACCAGAGCCAACAAGGAACCACCTTTAACAGATGGGGGTGATGTTTTCGTATCCCACGATAAGTCGTGCTCCATATCGAGGCGCAAGTACGGCGACTCATCAACCTGCTGGATAGCCCCTTGAGGAGTAGGATCGTCGCCCAAAATTTTCCTAACTTTTGACGGGTCACCCTTCCTGAAATTATTACTGGGCACTGTGCCATCGCCCTCAGAATACGACTGCGATCCAAGTAGTTGCGGTCGGAGTAGAAGGCCGCTTCGAGACCCGGACCGAACATGTGCGGATGCGGTTCCATTATGCGGCATTGATTCGCCTCTGCGGAGAGGATCTCGGGTGAAATCTTCGCGCATATGGGTGTTCTCTTGCTGTTGAAGACTGATTTGCACTTGCTCAGAGAGAAGTTGTAGGGCAAATCCGATATGCGAAGAGTTCGTCTCCAAAGCTCTTGCGCATTGCCTGACATACTCTAGTCGATTCTCCAACGATTCCCCTCGAACTTCGGCCCACTCATCCCCTAGAGGTCCAGCGACGGACTGACAACCTAAGATCAAATCGGACATATTGTCGTATAAGGTCTGTTTATTTACGCCAAAGTCTGTGAGCTGGGGCGTTCGGAAGCTGTTGTCCAATGATGAGAGGTCGATCGATTCGATCACGGCAATCCAGGGTTTGAACATCTCCAAAACCTTACCGCCCATTGAGCAGACATTATTCCCGATAAGTTCGTGTCTGTAAGGGGTAACAATCTTATCCGAAATGCTCAGGTTCTTCTCCAGCTCCCGGATGCTCGAGACCAGCATGCGCTTGTATTCGTCCAGTCGTTCAAGTAGTTTGCCGTCCAGAACAGTTGTTGGCTCGGACATGCCTTCCTCGTCATCTAAGAAATTAGCCATGATAGGATCACGGGGACCGAGGCCATTATTCTGCCAGCTTCCACCTGCAGTGCTTCCGATGACAAACCCTGGGAACAGTCGGGGGATCTCTTCGCCCCTTTGTTGTCTTGCTACTTCGACAAAGCTGTATACGCCCAATAGGACGCCGTCGGCTTCTTGCATACATTTTTGGACAGATTCAGCATTTGGCCAATCGGCAGCCGCGATGTGTGATGAAATCACTAGCTTGGAGAACTTTGACATCATGTCGCGGAAATGAGGGTAGAGCGCTTTATTTGTTGATATGATAGAAGGCTGTCCAGAATGATTATCAGTGGTACCGGAGCCAGCGGCGAGAAGTAGTCGTAGATGATCAGAAATATCTTCGGCTCGGCTAACATATTCGGATCGGTGGCCATTTGTTATCGCCTCACGGTAACGGTCTATGGCTTTTCTCATATTGGCAACGAGTAGCATCCACGTCAAAGGCTGCGCACTGCCGTCATCAAAGAATGAATGAGAGATAGTCGCCTGGGGCAGGCTGAACCCGACCCCGGTAAAGGATGTCGCAGCACCCAGCATTGGCGCGGGGCCTAATCCTGCAGAAGTTGGAATGGTGGTGTTGGTCAAGCCGGTGTCGGCTCGAGATCTTGTTCCCGACGACGCACCGTTGATCGAATCCATAGAAGGTGAGGGGGATATACCTATGCTCTCGTGTGCAACTGCGCGGCGTTGTCGCGGAGGCTAACGCTGAGTAAGTAACTGAGGCATAGCCAGATGCATTGCAAGTTTATACTACTCACCAATGAGCTTAGCGATCCCATCATCAGTGACTCACCCTCCAGTTCGGATGCTGAGGTAGCTTCTGAATCTTCGTCCTCATCCTGAGTCAAGCCTTGTGCCATCATCTCGGGCGGTGGCCGTGTCCTCTCCGGAATGTTGACGTTCATCCTATCACGGGGCCCACTCTCATTGATCGAGGTTGGTGACTCCAGTGGAAGCTCGTTGCTACTCTCGCCAGTCATGGTATTATAGTAGAATAACCTTCCATCAGGTGTCGCCTGCGGGATCCAGAAATCGGCACCCGACCTTCTCGTACTCCTCGCTCCCTCTAGGGGCAATCCATTGATATCGTCCGGGTCAGACTCATTTCCAATATCGGCTTCTTCTTCGTATACGAGGCCGTCCTCGAATCCGTCGTTGCCAGAATAAGCCTCGCCATTTTGCATTTGATCGGGGACCTCGTCAGGGCTTGCGATTATCTGACAGTAGTTGCTGGGGAACCAGCCACGAACACCGTTTATAACACCGTCCCACCACCCACTCTCCAGCTGTGTAATGACTTGGATAACATCGCCCTCGTGGAAGCTTAGACTCGTCCGATCGTCGGCTTCGTAGTCATAGAGGGCCCGCACATATAGAGTGCCTGGTGGTGAGGCTCCTACCAGACCATTCATCTTATAATTATAGTTGTAGAAGTTGCGGTCACCGCTGGAGCGATCCAACGATGACACTGAGACAGAAAGATCGATAGCAGAATCGGGGTTCGCGTCGTACGTATTGGAGCGAGATCGGTTACGTGTGTTGTATGTCTGAGTGTCCTGTGCAGTAGCCAGTGCAGTTACTGGAGACTGTGTCATAAGCATTGTGATGCGAGGAATCGATGAATCGGGGTGTGGTGATGTATGAGAAATAGGAGCCAAGTTAAGTCATAGTCTGCCTGAGCCTATAACACGCAACTAGACCATACGGAGCGGCAAAAGCGAAACCGGGCCGTTCGCCTGAGGGAAGAAAAAACAAGCTGCCCTATCTCGTGTGACGTCGATAGACTAGTGGAGATATCTTTGAATTCGACTTCAATTTCGGATTGAAGATTACAGCAGATGTACGGCGGCAAAAGGAACGAGCATTCAAGTACGTTCGATTGAAAATCGACAAGCACCGTGGGCCTAGCGGTCGAAAATCATAAAAGGAGTAGGAAACCTTCGCGCGATAGGCTGAGGGATCAGGAATGAAGGACAGGGGGGAACAGGGAATGGGGAACGGCCGAGTGAAACAGAGCCGAACCTGTCGTGACGATGGTCTACTTCTTCTCACTCTGGACACATAAAAAGAGAAAAAAAAAATAAAAAATGAGTTCGTGATCGCGTGTGTGTATACACGAAAGCGCCAGTCTGGAACCTCGAGTTAGAAAGTTGGTGGGTGAAGTCTTGCTTTGAGTCTTCGGGGCCTTTGGAAGGTTTGAGTGGTTGAGGAGGCGCTTTGGCTAACTGGAGGGCGGCTGGTAGTGAGCAAAGTAAACCGTAAGGGTAAATTGGCTACTGGCTGACTAGGGGCCTCTTGGCCGCTTGGCCGCTTTTGAGAGGGAAGAAGGGGGGCGTCTCGAAGAGAGGGTGCATGCATGCAGGTGGTCGATGCTGTTGCGACAAGGTTGAACTCGTTGTTGCAAGGGTCCTTCCTAAGTCCTAACTTGACAATCAATGTACTTCCTATGTACAGCATATTTCGGTCCTAGCAAGAATACCCCGCCAACGAGGCCAAAGCGCCTTGGAACTAAGCCATTTAAGAACTAGATCTGGCTTGGATTTATTCGTCGCTAGACTAGACCAAGCTTCTTACTGGCTGCTGACCGGCACCGAGGCTTCCCTAGACCAGTGTCCTGCAGCTCTAGTACCTACAATACAGTACAGAATACTCAGTTAAGGGTACTTCAAGTTTGTTTGTATATATACAGATTTTACTGCTGTTGCTAGCGTGTATCCCCAGGTATGTTTACTGCTCCGATGGTTATTAGTCCGACCTGTCAGAAGCAGACTTTAGTGAAAAGTATGCCTATCTATCCACTTTTACTACAATGGGCAAGCTGGGTTTACCAAAGAAGCTAGATAAGGGACAAATTAGAAGAATTGTACCTACCTACCTATTGCAAAGAAAGTGGGCAAATGTCAATGTTCTTCCATCGCACGTACTCTAACAAAGGCTCTCCCTTCCAGCAAGAAGGAAAGTGTTCATTCGAAATGGTACTATTGCTAAATGATAAACAGCCTGAGGTAAATCAGCAAAATGCAACTTGAGACCGAGATGGCACACTCATGTATACCAAGCAGTAGCATAGGTCAGCTAAGTAGAGACCGATGCTCACGGAGCCAAAAGACTTCAAGCTCTATTTTGCACGTACCTGCATTACTGTGCTCCATAGGTGGATTACCTGACAAGCTGTACTGATGTAGGCAGTATTGTAGACGCACCTGGCCAGTCTTTCCGCGTGTCTGTGCGCTTCGAGTACATACATACAACCCCTCTTCAGACTCTTCCTTTCGACTCGATGTCAGATTGACACACTTTGACTTCTCTTTGTTTTGGACAATGTCTATCATGACATCTCTCCTTACAAACCCGAAGTAAGTCGGACAAGAGTAAAGCTCAAACCGTACTACTGCAGACAAACACAAAAAAGTGTGGGTGGAGGTTCCATGCCTACCTATGTATCCCAAACCAAGTCGAAGGAATCAAACAGGGAGACAGGCAGATGGTGGGGATACCCAAAAGGCATCACTCACTTCTCTCGGGTCCTGCAAAGCACAGCTCGAATCCTTACTAGATACCTGCTATCTATGTACGTATGAGCAGTGTGGCCACACACATGCACACTCACACCCTAATGGTGTATGTATATAAGAACAAGACGCAAGTCAGTTCAGTACCTACAGCAATATCCACAGCAGCATACGGCCATACACACAGGAATTGATGCATCCTTCTGCCTCTCTCGGGCCCTGCCGGGGTCTTTGCTCGGATGTCGGTTTCGACAGGATTGAGCAATCAGAGATACAAGAAGCAAAGCAATTGGCCCCATAGTACCATCAGAAATGTCCCAAAGGGAGGGAGAATATCCCGTTGCTCGCCCGAACAGGCCACTCCAGACTCAGGTATGCAACTTGTCGTGTCTGGCCATGTTTTGCCAGACGGCACACGTTCCCAGCTCCTTGCGACTCTACTTCCCCTATAACAGACAGGCTACCACTCACAAGAAGAGAGAATCAAATACAAACCTATTATTACATACGGTGGTACATTCCAAGACGGTAGTGGCTGACTGGAACGGAATGCTGTCAAACTATGTTGACATGTTTATTTTTCAGCTCACTGGTGAATACCTTTTTCATTGGCTAATATTGTCTCCTGGGGATCAAATAACGGTTAAATATCTTGGGAAAATCGACTTTGGATCTGTCGAATACCATTTTTGAAGGTCCCATACCCACTCAATAATTCCGAGACCGCCTTGTGCAAGCAATATCAACGATAGACTCTAGGCTTCTAGGCCTCTGGGCCTCTCCTCTCTAGCTCGTTATTTTTGGGTTCCATCCCGCTTCATAGTCTCCCATTGTGACATTGTCACTCTTTGACCCTAGACCGAAGCATACCCAAGCATCGGGCGGCCGTATTGAGTACTACCTCATGCGGTGTCATCTCGATACACTGTAGTTCTTGTTAATTATTAATAAATGTTTCAGACGTGGCCGTTGGGTCTGCCCTAAAGCTTTTAGGTAGGATGAGAGCCCCATCGTGGAATGGTCCGTAGATAAACGACCGTGCATACGTACAATACTAAGAGTTGCAAGATGCAATTCCCGGCCGCCACGGAATAGACTGTTATTTAAGGCTTAAGCATCCCAGATAGGTAATTACAAGTGGATTTCGACGAGCAAAGTCCAAACGTCTAAACACGCCGGGAACAGCGTAGCAAGAGACCGTTAGCTGCACCTCGCTAATGATGCGCCTCTTAGACGGGCGGGCTCGCAGGGAAAATGCAGTAGTCACAGTTCCTCTATTAAGGGAAGACTAGACAGGAGACTAAACATCGAACCCCAGTCGGCCGTAGCGAAGTATCTGATCACAATCACCAACAATGGCTCGCCTCCTCAAGAGCAAAGGGAGACAGACGACTCGTCAACGTCAGCGTATCCCTAGCTGCTGCAGCTGAGAACTGTATTGAAGCAGCACATATGTATGCTGTACAAGGGACTGTAGTCTTTGAGGCTGTCAGATAGTAGGTCTGCAGTCATCTATCACTTTCATGTACTTTTTTTCTCTCTTCAAGGATGATAAACCTCCCCAATCGAAGCAGGGGATAACCCGGTAGCCCCAAAATAATTCGATCGATTGAATGCAATTCCGAACGTGAAGGCCCGAGTCAGAACGACGCGAAAATCAACCCACAGGTCGCCGCAAGTTTTTCCTTCTCCGCATTATCATCATGAGAGAAACGCACGCTGGCGGTTTCATTCTTTCATTCTCGTTCATTGCCACGCCATTACCAAGACTCTAGACCATAGACTATCAACAAATCGCGTACACAGTCTAGATAATTTGGAAATACTTATTGTGCAACTCATTCTATCTATTACTATGCCCTAATCACTGTCACGCAAGCACCCCCACTCCAGAAGGAACTCAGCTAGGGTTTCATCGTTCGAACTTGCGGGAGCTTTCTATATAGATCCGTTGTGACGGATATTGCATACAGTACCACATGCCTACCTACCTTCCAGTAGGTAGGTACACTAGAGAATACGTAAAATAAATAAATAAAATAAAAAAGGGGGGATCGCGCATGGTAGAGAAAACATGGGCATAAGCGAAACTGCACGATGCCCACTAGCCCCAGTAAAAGACATGAAGACGCACATACCCTACAGCACACGTACTTAACAAGACACATCAACAGTTTCCCCCAGAGGGAATGACTGATGATTGACGCTGGGGACTAGAAACCCTCCACCGATATGGATCCCGTAGTGTCAGGCTAGCTGAATGTGGAAATCTTCTAGATAAGCTAGCACAAGATTCCATGGGGCCAACTGGACAGAAGCAGGGGAGTTTTCCGAGGAGACGAGGTTAGTGACTGAGTAAGTAACAGACAGCTAGGTCGGGGAGGAAAGAGAAGTTGTCGCCATCAGCTCCTCTCGACGATCCTTTCGAAACCCAAGATCGTGATGCACAGGGCAGCTACTACGTTGCTCTATGTATGTTGCTCCTAACTCCCCCTTGCGTTAGCCCAGTTAGAGGCTCGTAGTCAGTCGTTCCAACGTAAATCAAATCAATCCCGCCTGTCCATCTCGCTTGCTTGCCTGCTTGTTCGTTCGAAGCTTTCCCCAGATCCAGATTCCAGGGATGAACGGAGCGGCGGAGACCGGTTGTATGTATGTGTGTATGCAAAGTCGGTATTAAAATAGGAAGACGAACTAAGAGACAAGGGGTAAAAAATTATCCTTTCATATAGCTCAGATATATAAGATACATCATAATATTACATTACATCCTTTCTCTCTCTTTTGCCATGAAGGGGCCCAATAATGAACGGCAGCTACCTACTTACCCAGTGACTTTTGTACGGTACACTGTCCTCCCGTCGGTAACGGATTCGGCGCAGTCACAAAATAGGGTCCCCGGACCAACTGCGGACTTGTTTGCTACTTCGGGAATCTGCACAGATGGGCGCGCGCGGTCAAATCTCTGGGCCCTTTTCTACCTACCAACTCTCCCTGCTAGACTTGTGTGGCACGGGCGAGCGGGCTTCTCTTTTTCGTTATTGAACAACCAACCTTCTGTTTTCAAGGTCTTTCTTCGGTATTGTAAAAATGGAGTGATTCTGTTAGTCTTGCATATTTCACGCCGGCTGTGAATGTATAGTAAGTAGATACTTTTACGTAGTTTATAAAGGTAGGTAGCTTTTCAATCCACTGAAACGCATTTCGATACATGCAATACTTTACCCAGCTGCTTGGTAGGGCTCAAGAAGAAAAAATGCAGGTCCTGGGCCGAACTGACTGGCCACGAGTTTATGCTATATTAGGGATCTGCGACACGAACCACGCGGGGGTAAACGCGCACGGCATGAATCTATCATGCCTAATCTGGGAACGAGTCGTGGTAACGAATGAATATGTAGGCCGGGTAGTTGTGTGTACGTGTGTAATGTAGTATTTTCGTACGGTGTCTGTGGACGGTCACTGACTGACTAAATACCATACGTATACGTGTGTGCCGTTTCTGTATTGGGATTGATCCCATCTGTACTCACGAAGTCAGGCTAGGACTGACATGAAGAAATGTGCTCGTGTGTATGTGTTTGTGAAAGGCTGACGATATATGGTATCAATATTCAGGCCCAACGCCTGCAGGGCAACGTCACCAAGGGAGCACAGCATATTGCTACACGAGATTTTCCTCTCATCCCTGACGACGACGACTACGACGAAAGAGTCCTATGGGATCTAATGAAGATGCATTGTAACAGTTCTCTTCCGAGACCCCCACGAAACAGCGGGTGAACTGTTGTACAGCACCACACAACAATAACACTAGCACCACTGTATGTAAGAATCGGAGCCGTGTGGTCTCCGCGAGGCCTCGCGAAGGGGCGAGAGTATCCAACCTGGAAAGAGGACCTCATAGCATGTAATTTACCAGTTTAGCTTTTCTATCTCGTTTCCGGGATATGAACCAAGCAAAAGCACGATCCAAGGCGGAATTAATAATAATACTAAAAGAGAAGAAAGCAAATAATTCAGACCAACCAAATCTTCGACTTCTCCGTAGACTTAAACATATTATCCACTTCACCACCGAACAGTCTTCCGACACCAACCCGCTCGTAGCAATCTCTGTCTTTACCGGCAGGAGAAACAGCGAGCTCCGGGATTTGTACTCGACGTAGATACAGTACATCGTACGCCGTGAGATGCGGACTGGCGTTACCCAAAAGCCAGCCTCCCTGCACCTTAGTCCTCACAGCCGCGAAAAGCGCCATCACCACTTCTACAGAACTACTGTTACCATCCTGGAAGTCCGGGTGCTCGAGCGAGGCCCATCCAGCGACGATACCGGGCGTCTGGGGCGTGGTGACGCGTCGCCACACCTCGCGGCCGAAAGCCGGACGGTGACCCGTGACGTTGGCAGCGGCCGTACGGTCGTCCTCGTCTGCGAACAAGCTGTGGATTTCTACTGCGGCCAACCGCCCGCTGACGTGGAGAGCTGCGAACCTGCCGTCATTTCCGTAGACATTGTCGGGAACATAACTTTCATCCGCGCAGCGGTCGAATTCCGGGCAGAGAGTTTGCGAATTCACGGCAATACGCGTGAAGCCCTCTAGCTCGCAGGCCTGTGGAGCGTCGAAACTCCACCTTACCGCGACACCTGAGCGGATCTCTTTTTGCCCGGATGTTGTTGTTATTGTTGTTGAACTCGTATCTGTGATGGTGATGGTAGTCCCTATCGATGCCCACGACCATGTTGGTATGCCCTGGGCGCGAAAACGTGAGCCGTATTCGGCTTGCTCCCATAGTAGCTCGCGGACTTCTGGAAACCAGGAGCCGCAGAGGTAAGTGTATCTCAGTCTTTCGTCATCTTCCTTTGCGCCAGAGGCTCTGCATTCACGCTGTCGTGCCTCGACGGCGCGACCGTATTCGGTTGCGATACCAGAGAGGGCTACGAGACGGTCCTCAGGAAGCTTGGTGAGTTGCAAGCGGGAGTATTCCTCAACGACTTGGCGCCAGCCCGCTGCGATATTAGCCACAGATGAAAGGTTCGTTTTTACTAGGCATAGAAGTCAGCGGTGTATTGACCTCGGAATTTAGCCGCGTCTTGTAATTATTCCCAACGTGCTCCGAGAAGAGACGCAGTTTGAATATGAGATACCAGATAGCCCGTGCACGATGGACGAATGTGATTAATGCCACCAACTTACCAGAACTCTTGAACGACTTGTCCGGTTTCTCTGCGGTGTTCCACTCATCGCCATCCTCGTCATCCCTGACGAACTTGACATCATCGCCGGCAAGAGACTTTGGGCATCCGGTCTCGCACTGCATGAACCATCCAAAGTCCGCAAACGCTAATATCCGTCGGCTTACTGTAGGTATGCAGCACCACTGAGTCAGCAAATGTTCATTTTTTTCAAATCCAAGTCTCGGGAAGGAAAAAACCTCAACAAAGCTCGCCCCTAAGAGCATGTATGTAATGTATAGTCTTATCTCGGGTACAGAACTAGGGGTAGGGGTAGGGGTTGGGGGTAAGTAGTCTTATAAACATCCGAAGATGACGAGCGTGCCGTTGAATTAACATAGGTAGGTACTTAGACTTACGCAACCACTCCTGATACACCCACCCACGACCCAGTAGTTCGCTCCGACTGATGGCATTCTTAAAATCTCTCGAGATGGCCTTGCCGCCCGTACACTGCAGATAGAAAAATCCCATCAACGCGCCGTGGCGATCACGATACGGCAGCCTCGCCACGCGGGCCAGGTCCGTGGTCTCGTACTCGCCGAACAAGCCCCCGGCGTCAGGCGTCGTCCGCGTAGCCGCGATCGTGAGCCAGGCGTGCTGGTAATAGTCCGCCATCTTAGCTGACTCGACTTTCCAGTCATCGGCGTCGTCTTGCACGATGCACAGGGAGTCGATCCAAACGTAGCTGACGCCTAGCTTGGCCGCTATCTCGCACGCGTGTCTGAAGAGCGTGGTTAGCATCGGTGTTTTGCAGTTCACACACGATGTCGATGAGCCCCCGTTGGTGGTGGCAGTGACGACGGCGCATTTTTGAGGATCAGTTCGGCAGTCGTAGTTTGTTGTAAGAGTTTTGACGGTCTCTGTGTCGGCGCCCCAGCGGTGGCTTAGGATGATGTATTTACCCTTCATCCCGTGGGTTTCTCGTAACACGCATTTCTTGATTGTCTGTCCGTTGTCCTCGGATTCGATCTCGATGCACCGCGAGGGGAGCGTTACTTCTTCTGCGTTGAATGTCTCGCTGCCCGAGAGTGTTACTCTGCATTTGGGATGGTTGAGACGACATCGGCGGTGCCATGCACGGATCGCGTCGAAGTCGGACCCCGTGCCCGTGCGGATGCTGGCTTGTAATTGGCCGGTTATATCTCGAGATATATATGCTGGCGTGCCTGTGTATCGATTAGTTTTGTTCGTGTAGCTGATCTATTTAGTGTAGTTATAGCACGCTCTTGTCGCTCGACTATGTCATACCTGGATCAGCAGCCAGATGAAACCATATGGCGCGCTCGCTTATCCCATCATATGCCTCCTTGGTCCGCACTGACGATACGTATGCACCCAAGGCCTTAATATTTAACGGCATCTGTTCATCGTCACCGCATGGCTCGATATAATTCCCTCTGCGGACGTAAAAATGCACCCACGGTGGTCGTATGAGGCCGGCGACCCATTTGATAACTATGCCGACACGATCTTTTGACGGCCTCCATGTTCTAGAGGTTGGACGATTAGATCTCTTTCGCATGGCTAAGCCGAGGTGGTTTGCCCTCCATCCATCCTCTTCAGCTAGGAGAAGATGTTCGAGGAGAAGACTGCAGAATGAGCACTTTGCTTCGGCTGATTGAAACAGGCCGTTTACTATGATGGCTGGAGTTAGCGATTGTCATCTTAAACCTAGTCTAGAAAGAATAGTTGAAATGATTTCAGAGCTTCAAACTCCAGCTTAGGAGAACAAAAGGTGCCTCTTTTTGCTTGGAAAGACGGTCAAACATAGGAAATCAATGGCTTTATAAACACTTACGCGGGTACCCGCGATATTCATAGCCCCCTTGACGAAAGGCATGAATGTCGAAATTCTGACATCGCGAACACAACATGGCGGAATTCCAACAACCGGTGTATTTCGCGGCAAAGTACAGTATTAGGTTTAAAGAGACATTTAGTTATAGTTAGATTCCTTTCTGCGACAGATTTCGATTTCCAAATGATAAAGGGAACTATTCAGGTCAGTGCTTCGTGCTGAAGAAGGCTGTGTCGAATAGCCGCCCACCATGACAGGGGGCAGACTAGCAGTCTCACGCCCCCAACCTGAAAGGGAATCCTCTGGATATAGCTGAATCGAACAAGCCAAGCAGTCATACAGCTCGTTCGAAATTCCTTCTCTCTTTCAACCCTATTCAAATAAATAATCATGACATCAAGAGATATTAGGTATATCAGATGGCTTGGTTCGGACATGAAGAAAGTCTACGGCTCAGGATCGAGAAAGTGAAGGCAGTAAAATGGCGACAATGGATTCTCCTGCCCTCGATCCCCACAACGATAGCCGCCTTAATCGCCAACACCATCGCCGTCATCACCGCCCTGGGAAGCTTCGCCAACTACTCGAACGCCTACACAGGTATTAAATTCTCATTCTACGATCTCCCCGACGGGCCTGAGGGGTCTAATAGTAACAACAACAATAATATCCGGTCGAAGATCGTAACGGCGGTCTCACTAGAGATTGTCATGTTAGTTGTGCTCTGGGCAGAGACCATTTACTTTGCTATCTTCTTCCACCGCGACGACCGCGTGCACAAACGGTGTGCCATCCAGGCGAGTCTCTCGGCCCTGCTTATCGCTATTGCGGCTGCGATGAAAGTTACTCAGGACGAGCTTGCCGTCATGCCGCTTGATTTGAACAACTTGTCAGAGATGAGGACGCACCGTCCGGATTTGACCGCCAAGCAGTTCGACGCGGCGTATAGGTCATGGCGCGGTGCTGTGATTGAAGACACGGGACTGATTGCTTTCATCATTTCCGTTGTAGATGCGACCATTCATCTAATAGTCATTTTGTTCTGGATCTGGTTGCTGCCGGCGCGACATCGTCTTCCTAATAGGTATGAGCCGGTGGTTAGGCCGAAGAAGAAGAAGCAAATGAAAAATGTGTTATTATTTGGTGGACAGGAACATGGGAACGTTTCCGAGTATGAGTTGTTGAGCTCAGCAACCATGGTTGGTACAGGACCTTTAGAAGCTGTGTTCCAGGAACATGAGCGCGTGAGGTTGTCGGGTTTGAACAAGACGTCGGTGAGTCTTCTCTTGGAATGAAGAAGCATCATCTACAGTCAGCCAGTAAACTGACAAAGCTTGGTAGAACATGCCCGCGAAAGCAGCTCAGGGCCCATACCCACCGTCTCCGTCACCCAGAGGCCCTCAATTTGAACCTACGATTCGCTACTGGATGGTGAATCCTCTACTTGATGGGGCGTGGTGGATCACAGCCATCGTAAGAGTTTTTTCAAAATCCCCTTCTCTCCTTGATAAGTCTGCCCTGAGAATAAGATTGAGGAACTTGTGCCTCAAAAGTCCTCCAAAATCCGGGGTCCTTACAATTTGTTTGTTCTATGGAAGAAAGTACTGACAGCGTCCTACATGGAAGGCTTTGGCTTTCTTTATTGTTGACCCTGTCCTGGAAATTGTCTTCTATACTCTTAACAGGAAATATGATTTGCGATGCAGATGGTAGGTAGTTTCCAGTTGGTTCATCTCTACTTATTCCATTCATGGAATATGTCTGATACTGAGGCTTCGTAACGCAGGTATTGCTATCTAGCCTTTGCCTATCCATGGCCGATTATCTTGTGGGCAGCTGTAATCATCCTCCTGCTCCAGCTGAAAATCCCATTCAACCGTCCAGTCTTCCCGAAGGGGCCGAGGCTAGACGTTGTCATCACCATCGCCGCGCTCCCATTTATACCGCTATGGCTACTCGTCCACATTATGCGTTTCGCCGAGTTCTCTATCGACAGTGGTAGTGAATATACAAACTACATTGAGAGTGACCCTGGGCGCTCAAGCGCGTACGGGACCATTGCGATCTTGAAGATCTTGGAGTTATCGTTTGCTCTTATAATGGCAATAGGTTTATCGGTCATGGGACATACTGTTTATAAATTCTATAAGGCGGGCCGTGACTCGAAAAAATAAACCATTAAGTAGTCTTATCTGGGAAGGTCGGGAATCGAGAAGTTGACGTGCTTTGGCTCTATGTTTTATGTGTGCTATGTTTGTCTAGTCTCTTCGGACCGTGCCATGATTGTAAATCTCTTAGAGGCAGCAATGGTACAGAACCATCTTTGAAGCACTATAGCAACACAACCGGACCTGTAGAGGGGATAGGTCGAAGATACAGCAACAACACATAACGAAACTATAGAGAGTTTTGGCGAGCAGAGAAATTGGCGTCGCTGGCCTACTTAGAGATGTAAAGCCGATCACTCAACCAAAATCGGACTTTACTAGATAGACCAGCGCCCTGATGCTAAGCGATAGGTTGCAGCAGAGTAGATAGACCGCAACGTTCATGATCTACGTAAACATATTGTGTTAAATCGCAATATGGGAGATAGGAAGATGTATCTCGATCAGTGCCTCTGCCTAGGTGTATCTTCACGCAGGGAGTCCCTATGATTGTCCATGCTATGCCGCCAGCGATGACTTGCATTCAGAAATTTACACCTGGTAAATCATCTGACATTTGGGAATGCGAGCGATCTTGATGACATGGGTCTTGAATACCCCTATCACGTAAGAAATTTCAGACACGAAGACGGTAACTTTATCTACATGGTAGGTTGGTAATCCTTCCTGGCTGACTTGCAGTCAGCAACCCTTCCTTGGGGTATAATTCGGCAGTACATACTACTTACTCGCTGATATGGCGGTGGGATTCCTTGTCTGACGGGCCGTTATGTCCACTTCTTGTCCGTCCGGGAAAAGAAAGCTTACCTAGGTAGGTGTTCCTTTTGTCCATTTTCCTTTCCTTTCATGCATCCCGGCTTTTCAACTCCGGTTCCAACACGTATACTTTCTTATCCACCGCAAAAGATCAAGGTCCAAGGCCCAACTATCTATCTATCTACATACATATCTACCTCCCTAACCTTTCGTAGAGGGCCTATCTGTTCGGCGAAGAACTCGTAGTCGCCGGAACCGGCCTTTCACCGCTATACAATATCGAAATAAATCGGAATATGACGGGATAATGAACAATCCGTACATACACCTACATTTGACCGCTGGCCATTATCGATATCGTCTCTTCGGCTCGCTCTTTGAAACAAAATGCTGTGGGCAATTCTCGCGCGCGCGTAGGTAAGTAACATTGAGGTGCCCGGCGCAATACAGATGTATGGACCGCCACTGGCTTTAGTTACCTCCCGCTAGCGATTGGACTATTTTCGAGAATAAGTATGCTTACGCCAATAATAACACTACGGCTCAACCAAAATTTTGATATGTAGTTTCAAAAGCAATAAAGCTTACGATGTGACATGCTGATCCGGTGGCAACAAGATGTGCAACTATACGCAGGAACATGAGGCGATCGTCAGGAGAGCTTGTCAACTCGTTCATGGGGGTTCTCAAGCGAAACGGAGCCAGACGGTCGGGAGCTGCTGAACTAAGAATATCTACAGCGCGCGTTACCGGTATTACTCGCAGTGAAACCGACTACCGGGACCACGAACCCGACAAAACTTCATTTCAGATTTTAATACTATCCTTTCTTTCGCCATTTACAAGGTATGTGTTTGGGCGTCGGAGGGTGCGACCTACTTACTGTAGGCATGTATAGAAGTATTGTCCTCATAATTTGCTAGAGTGGGACGACCGGTCGGCACAGACATCATCGCGGATTAACGGTGGGTTACTCTCCTACCAGCCCAAGAGTGCCTGTACATAGTAAAGGGCGAAGTGACATGGTCTTTATGCTCGATACGACGATGTGCTGTTCTAGCGCACGTGGGCCATGCCCGGAAGCTTCCCGGGAGCTCTAACACCTTGTTCTTGGTTTTCCACCATACCGAATCCGTGCCCCTGCTTGTAATGAATATTGCAGTAGCGCGTACTGTGTGGTTTTAGTACAGTCTCAGTTGACCCCATACAGTGTTTGATTCGGGGAGGTCTGCATCTTGTAAAATGTGTGTTGCCGTGGTACGTTGTACACAGGTTCGTTCGAGGTTGGTACGTACATATAGTCTCAAGCCTCTTCCTCTTCTAATATTAAGATGAGATGAATTGAAAAAATTTTCTTCTTCCTCTCACGCGCATACCACTCTTCATATAGGTATTCTCCGAGCAGTCAGCTTCGTAGGTGAGACACGAGTTGATATGGTTGAAACGAAAAAGTAAAACGTCATGCCACAGCTAATAAAATGTTCCTCCAAAATGGACGCTACAGAGCATAGCACGTCAGTTGAGTGGGAACCTGTTCCTTTCCAAGTTGGTGGACTAGACTACCTATGCAGTGCTCAAGAGTATGCGGAGATGTCATCTCCACACAAGCTGTCATGCCACCTATTGCTTCTCTGTTAATTGCTAGTTTATAGATAGCTCTGGACAAAGTCGTTCTTGCTTTGACGATCACGGATGGCAGTGATGAAGGGATTGATGCTATACTGACCTACCCACACGTATGAGGGTGGAGTGAGCAATTGAGTAAGAGCAATGGCAACCAGCCTCGTTAATAGTGACAGGATCGGTATGGCCGGCCAACTCAGTAATTTAAGGCTTTCTTCCGTGGGTCAGTGAGGCGGGCACATCGCTAAGGTGCTCATTTAACATTTTAATTACAGGATAGTGGCCATTTTCGGAGCTTGGGCATGGCGACGTCTTCATGCGACGGCCACTTTACTTAAAGCGTGTTTTGCGGGCACAGGGCAGTTTTAGGTAATTCGAATGCCCTTCTAGAATCCCTATCGGATGGATTCGGATCCTTTCTTGGGAGATTATTTGAAATCCCCCATAATACAGTACTGCTGTCCTGGAGAACTATAGAAGTAAAATAGTTCGTTTGTGGGGCGATGAATCTTAGATGCTGACATTGTCGCATGGCGATGTGAATTGATAAAATTAACAAGAAAAAGAAGGGGGGGAGGCGAGTTTTCTCGGATTTTTTTTCTTCTCGAGTCCCAGTCCGAAGGCATCATAGCTGGAGCTGACTATCTGAAAGGTGTAGGTATAGAAGACACTTACCAAGTAAACATACATATGGCTGCCAACCTACTTACCTAACTTCGTCTAGCTGCTAACTGCCCTGTTATGTGTGGACAAGAGGACGGGATCACATCCGCCCGGGTCACGAGCTGACATGTAAAAGCCCTTGCCTTGCCCCTCCACGGGCACATGTAGGTAGATGATTGAGGGGCTTTTTCGTTGGTAAGCTTGACTGATGACAATAAGACCCCTCATTCAAAGACTACGTTGTAGTCCGAAACCCCCTCGTGTTATGAGCCGCGTTATATACATAGGGTGAGGCGGTGGAAGACATACCTATGAGCATCAACACATGGTACTAGATGAAGAAAGCAGTTACACTAACCCAGATTAACCAACCTATTCAGACTTTAAAGTGCCTACATCTAGAATTGAGACTGAAAGGAGGTGCAGGATACCGACATGTCAATTCCCACTTGAAACGAGTGTGGGGTAGTAGTAGAAGGTCACTTTAATTCGAGTTTCCACAAGTAGGAGGTAAATTGCCAGACTTCAAGCTCTTTCGACTAGGTAGGTGCATACAATAGCAGTACAGCTGTACTAGATCGTCAATTCAGAATCTTAAACAAACGATGAGCCCTCATTCGACTAAATTTACCATATTCATGCAACGTTGATTTGTGCAATTTGTATCAGGTAGTCAATGCAAAGCGTCATGTTTTGTGAAACAACTTTGAACTTACTTCAAGTTGATCCTACAGAAACTTGACTTGTGCAAGAGACAACTCGGCACAAATAGTAGAAGCCCACGTTGTAGCGAGGTGGTCACGAAAGCGAGAGTCCATATTTGCTAATAATAAGGAAAGTACCCTTCCCAATCGGACATAGACCCCACACTGGAGTTTGCAGTAGCATGAACTCCTACATTGTCCTTACATCTACCTCTACTTTGTCATACATACCATTGTTGGCAGCCTTGCAGAAGCCGGAAGGAAAGCCGTGTGATAGGTTCTTCAAGAGAGAAAAGTACCCAAAGTACCTGGGTATAGACACATATACCTGCCTAGGTAGCTGGGTACGTGTAGATATGTTGTGAAGTGACTCTAGTGTGGGCTGTTCCCCGGCCCCCCATTCCCGTCAACCGGCCAACTGGAAGGCTCGGAAGATAGCTAAGCTACAGATGTACATTGGCCCACATCTAATAATCATTGGTAGGTCGTTCAGTTGAAGTTTCTGTTTGGACCGGGTTACGGTCACGAGCTATAACTATTACAGTATCAATTGGACAAGCATTTCTGCTAGATGCACAGTACCAGCTGACTGTTATGATGCATACGTGCTTAACTTATGTTTGGTCAGGTATCTTCTTACTAGTAATATCTCTGGTTGCTATAGGTAGTCTAGGGAATACCTGGCCGCCAGGCAAGAACAGACAGACATCAGTTTGCAAGTCGGTATCCCCATTGTGCTTCAATACAAGTTGCAATATCTAGTAGCTGCTACAGTATAGTATCATAAGTGCATCCTATTATTTGCAACATGCTGTGCAAAGGAGCAATGCATCAAGACTTGAGATGAAGAGATAACAGTGTATGTACTAACCTACGTGGTTGTAATATCAATGCATTATGGACCGTAACACGGGATTTCCGCCAACCTCCTGCTTTCTTGAGAAGACTACAACTTCGACTTAAAAGTATTACTACCATATACTGTATGAATAGTATAAAATAATGAGCTCATAATTATTACCTGGGTTCTGTTAACCCTTCCCACTTTTTATTGCCCGACATCGAACACCGGTTATTACTGTTGTTCCAACTGCTTAGCACTCCTGAATATTACGAGACTGACAATGGGCCTTCACCTACCGAGCCCCTCGCGTTTGAACTCTGAATCCAAAGGAACGAACATCTTGCAATATCTATACTATGTAGTCAACAAGTCATGTCTTCTATACCGCTTGTCTTCTCGCCTTCTAGGTCTGGCAGTATCAATAGCGGTGAAGAGGAAGCTGCTGGCATATGTAAGTGCTTTGCCTATTCAGATATAGAGCCCTCAGACCGCCTGGCAACACCAGCTGGAGAGGGGCCACGGAGCAGTTTTCGTCTTCGTGTCGCTTTGTACAGATGTAGCTCAAGCACATTTCTGGTACACGTAGGTAGTGCTTCCACCAGTTCTGCTCCAGTCAAGCTGTTTTATCCACATTGAATTACCAACCCGGCGGCCCTGTCGACCCGCCAAGGCCACATGGCCCCACAGTATTCTCCGGGCCAATAGACACGGTATTTACCTATGTAGGATGTGCATAGCATAAGAATAGGTCACTTTGTTACAGTTGAACACATGCAGCCCCCTTACCGGTAGTGCCTATTATCATCATTGCCTACCTAGCACTGTGACCCACACAGTGTACAATTTGAGCTATTCCCGAAATGGCACACATGGCCCACCTCAGTCCTAATCTGTCCACGATCCATTTCACTCGATCAAGGCTTCAAGGCCGAAGCCACACTAGCAACCCCACTCAAGTCTGTCAGTTTTATGCTGTTCTTTGACCTGTCTCCAAGCCACCCCACCCTTGCGCTCTCTCGCGTGTCGCGTTCAGAAAGTGCAAAGAGAGCAATAGTCGTTATATTCGCACTGTGAATTAGTAACTCCATAATACTACCGGTACCAGCCCCTCTCGCGCTTTCAAGTCACAGACAAGCCGATTCAAGTGGGAGGTCTACCTTTGTTGATACCTCCCGCTCCTCCTCCGTCTTTGGATACTTTGTCAGACACTGTACGAGGTAGGCACTATCTGTCCATCAGCTACCACCCACCTACAGCACAAAGTAAGTAATTACCCACCCCTCTATCACAGCACTGGCCAAGCCAAGCTACAGTAGGTGACCCCCCCTCCTTGGGCCCGCCTGTCCGCTCGCTCGCTCCTTTTGCACACCCCCCTCCCCCAATCAAGGCCCGACCGACGATGTTGTTGTAGTGGCCAGCACTAGCACCAGCAATAGAATACCTAGGTAGAGGACCAGCACAGCACAGCTCAATTTCCCGCCCTCTTTTGTCCCCTCTTTATCCCTTCCCCCCCATCCCCTCCTTTTTATTTCCTGCTTTTTTGCATTTTCCTGTCCATCAACATTCACCATCAATAACCCCTCTTTCCACAGCTTTCAACCCAGGATTTTCAACAACACGCGTCGCCCTTTCTTTCAGGACGGTCGCATCATCTCGGGTACCGTCGCGTATCGAGACTAATTCAAGGCCCAGGCCGCATTATTTTTTTTAATACAGCTTTCCATGATCCCTATAGCCATTCAAATGACCAGCTACGTCCAGTCAAGTCAACAAGACACACTTTGAATCCCACGGGAGCGTGCGCGCGAGAAGAGGAGCCAGACGATCTCAACTATCAGTCTGAAGGGTCAAGCAAATAGCACTTTTTTTGTTCGGAGCAGCCGACCGCAGTCATTGTCCACCAAAGTCCAAAGTCAAGCATCGCCGTTGTCGATTGATCCAGAATCCGTGAATAATCATCAGTCAACGCCCCTGCGAACGTAATAGCGCGACAATCAGCCAAGATGCCAGGCGCCGGTGTAGCCGTTCTTCCCACCTCCGCCTCATCAACTCCGGTCCCCCGAAAGACCTCTCTCGCTCAACCGGAACGCAAGTACAAATGCCAATTCTGCGCCAGAGCTTTCAGCAGAAGTGAACACCGAAGCAGGCATGAGCGGTCGCGTAAGTGGCGCGAACTCTTTGACTCCCTTTCCGATACCCGGCCTAATTCTCCTTCTTCACCCCTCCATTAACCCCTCTTCTTTTGTGTGATTTTAAGGTTTGGACCGGTGCGACTTGATCTGATTACCCCTCAACACCACGCTTCGATTTTATGCGTTGATCATATTAAGCTGACCTAATTGCGAACAGATACGAAAGAACGGCCATTCAAGTGTATGAAGTGCAGGAGTACCTTTGTACGACGAGACCTCCTCCTCCGACATGACCGCACTGTTCACGCCAAAGATGGAGGCGTCCCTCTTCATAGTGATGGGAAGCGTCGTGCTGGTGGGGCTAAGGCTCGCGCCATCAACGGTCCTTCTAAGTCGACTATCGCCATTGATGCATCCACTCTGAGCGAGCAGATCGAAGCAAGCAGTGAAGGAATCTTTGACGTTGAACACGCCGCTATGTTGGTTGCGGATCTACACCACAAAGCCACGGCCGCCGCTATGCGTGACAACGATGCTGGAAGTCCCTACAATTCAAGCCCGGCTATCTCCTATCCTGTGAATGGTGCTCCGATGATGGATGCGAACGTTAGTTGCCCACCAGCTAGTGCTCCTCTTCCTCAAGGCGTTCCCTGGGATGCCTTCATGCCGCAGTCTGGAACAGAAACCAAAGCCCATTCAGTTACATCTGGTTCTGGTTCCTTCGAGTCCCACCAGTCCTTTGCAAGTGTGAGTACCGCCCGGGCCTGTGTCATGTGCCCTGAATGCAACGACCCCGTAACCCCAAGGCCAGCCAATGCCAACCCGCCCTCACCCGCTACTCCCACGACATCCATCAGCAGTCGACCCAGTACACCCGGCTCCAACAGTTCACAAGCTAACCAGCTCCAGGCATCGGCCGGTTTCAAGGCCCCTCAGGTTCTAAATGACGAGGAGCGGAACATGATATTAGATAACATTCGAGCCCACGACAGTGAACACGCAATCCCGGAAGGGTTTCGCGTTCCTAGTCTCGGCTCGATGAATCGGTATCTCGCCACGTACTTCGGGCTGTTCCACCATCACCTCCCATTCCTGCATCCGTCATCTTTCCATGTGACTGAGGTGTCCCCAGCCATCCTGCTTGCTGTTCTGTCTATCGGTGCGCTTTATGCATTTGATCAAGATCAGGCCTACATGATGCACATTGGATCCAAAGTTCTGGTGAATCAATTCCTGCAAAACAAAGAGAATTTCAGCTCTCGGAAATGCCCGTTGTGGACAATGCAAAGCTCGCTGCTCAACATGATTTTTGCAAGCTGGAGTGGTGATCCAAAGGGCCTGGAGTGGGCTTGTTCGATCAAGAGTTTACTGGCCAACATGGTTGCTGGTAATCGTTATGAGCTGAAGCTACGCCAGGATGCGCGTGAAGGTATCCCTTCTAAAGCTGAATGGGTCGAAGATGAGGGCTGCCGCCGTACTTACTACGCGGTATATATCTTCTTTGGCTTATTGACCCTGACTTACAATCATACGCCCGCTATCAGCTTCAACGAATTCGAGGATCTGCAATTACCGTCATCAGAGGCACTGTGGAATTCGAAAATAGCCGACGACGCATCATGGCCTGAACAGCTCAAGACATCCCCGGCATGTACCTTCCTCGAGGCGCATGACAACCTCTTTCAAGGAGATGTGCTCAAGTATAGTGCCTTCGCGACGCGTGTCATGATCAACGCCTTATTCCTTGAGGTGTGGTATCATAAGCGTAGCCCCGAAGCTCTACAGGATGTGGTCACCGAGTACAAGCTCCGGCTCGCCTTAGAAACGTGGGAGAAATCCCTTGATCTCTGCGAGCCTGAGACGGAGGCTGTTCCGTTAAGCGCACCGCACAAGGGCCATCCACTCATCTTCAACGCCCAAGCTATGTATCGCAATGCTCGCACGCGGCTTGAAGTTGATCTGAAGGGGGTACAGGAGGCTCTACGGTACCATGACCATTACGAAGTAGCTGCCGCGATGTCGAAGGCTAGAGACCGTGTCAAGCGATCCACCGAGATGATCAAGGTCATACAAGAGTGCTACAATTGTATCGAGACTGCTGTCCGCCAAGGCGTACGCTGGGTTGCCCGCACTTCACCCACAAATTGGAGCATTGAGCACCCTCTCTGCGGCATGGATCTCATGATCACGCTCACCCTGTGGCTGTACCGTCTGGAACATGATGAGGAACCCGCCACTGAGGAGGAGATGGCCATGTATTACAAGGTCCGGATGCTGTTTGAGAAGGAGTCCGAGGGTACGCTAAGCTCACCACAGCTCAGCGGAACCGTCGCGCACCTTTGGGGCTCTATGCTCGACGAGGTGGTTGTCTGGGGGTAAGTTTTGCTTTGCCTCCTTTCGCATTTATACGAAAGAATGTTTGCTAACGTGTTTGTAACAGCATCACCCGTTTGATGGGCGAATCCTTCCGCCTGCACTCCCAGGCCCTCGTGGGTTACGTTATGATGTTGAGGCCACGTCTAACGTCTCAACGCCGTCTATGATCTCGCAGGGGGCGGATGAGGAGAGCGTGTATTAATAATTCATGATGAAGTCCACGATTTTCCCTTTGTTCTGTTTCTTCTCCAGCCGACGAATGGAGAGGTTAATTTCCTGCACATATACCTGGTCGTTCTCCCTTGTTTCATTCGACTCGGTCGGGACTAGGCGCCGGGGGTGGTTGACTCGGGAGTTCCGTCGTGTCTTCGTTTTGTCTTTGCATCCATCGTCTGCATCTTAAGGTCACTGGTAATGGGGAGGGTACTGGATTGGCAGACTGGGCTCTCTCGGGTGACCTGGCGGGGGGGGATATCAGCGCGACACGCGCGCAACATAATGTCTGATGCAGGACTGGCTGGTCCGTTGCCGGAATTTCTCTTCCTCTCTGTTCTATTAGCTACGGCATTCGTATTGTTTGTTTAATACTGTCGTCGGTTGCCTGGTTTCTCCTCCCAACCTCTGTTTCGTCGGTTCAGATACCTTGTTCTACATAGTCGCCGCGCCTTTTTTCTTATATTCTCATCTTCTGGTTTTCATTACACTCGTTTCTGTCGTTCTCCATTCGTCATACTCTACTCTTCGCGGTTTTCGTCATCGTTCTTTTTTACTACGCTCGTTTTGCGCAACTGTCCCGTAATAGAGCCGGTTTTGGGAAGTTGATGGATCGGGATGGTCAAGGTGGAGGTATCATAAGCAAAGGTCGGGAGCATCTGCACGTATCAGATTGGTTGGTTGGTTGATTGGTTCGCTGGTTGATCGAAATTGATTTGAAATTTGATTGGAATTATTCTCTTTTCAACTGTATAGATCCTTTGTTGTGCGCGCGTCGTCATCAATTCAAGTTGCATCACTCTCCTCATGGCCGAAGCCAATAAATGTTAACAGTGTCTTGACTCTTGCCCCATGGACCGTGCTTGCCATGTGTACACCAGTTAAATGCACAAAATAGAATCACCTGCGCCCACGTCACCATGCTCGCCCCATCTCAACTGCGAAGGCATGGACTGCGTTTGGGCAGTAAATAGTTACACACCTGAATTGGTATGCCAAGTGGCTCGTAATTGAAAGCCAAGCAAACCAGTTTAAACATCAGTTAACTCGACTGACTGACTGCGCAGATGATTAATGCAGGTTCCCTATCGGTTCTGTCTCTAGCCGTTTCTGCGTGCGCTTATCGACTGGCTCTTGTTTGACGATGTTATTGGGTACCATAGTTTCTTGTTGCCATATTGCCCGTGTTACCATGTTATTTTATTTTGCGTGTGGGTAGGCATTTCATTTTTTCTTCTGCTGTCGCTGCTAACCGTGTCGATTACTATCCGACTGCCTTCATGGCGGCTTCTGTTATTCCAGTATCTACCTCCTCCCTTTCCATCTCACGCCCCCACTTTCATTGCTGTTTCTTTCCATCTTTTACCAGATTCCTTATTCTGCTGCTGCTACTGTTGCCGCCGCTTTTTCTACCTAACCAGGTTCCACTTGCCCGACTCTGCCGTCGGCCCCTACTGTATGCTTTACATGCATGGAGCGTTGCTTTTCCCCCTCCATTGCTAGTGTTGGGTGTGGTTCCCAATAGCATTGTTTCTTGCGAGTAGGTGCTCTATGTACATCAGGTATGTATTCGACGTAGCCACTTACATGCAGGTACGAACCGCTGGTATCTGAAGGCGCACATAATGTGAGGTAGTGTTAGGTAAGTAAGTACCCTGGATGTAGCTAGTTTAAAGTTTGTACATGTGATATATACAACGTTGAAACCCCTTGGTACCCTCATTTGGTGTTTTCATGTCCCTTTGGATGTGTGTCTCGCTTCAAGACTCGTGTTCCCAGTTGTGGAACCTGCCAGGTAGGAACTGGGGCGTTCGGTTTTCATTTCTCCCTTACATCGCCCTTGCTTTGGATTAGTTCGTCTCTTGTTTCTTTTCGCTTGGATGCTCAGTTTGACGCTCATCACTCATATCCGCCTTCGCTCGCATTCATGCTCACGCGCCTGCCCCTCCTTCCTTGACACCACTCAATATACACCGGCATTAGCCCAAGAACTAGAAATCCAGCGCCTAAGAAAGTCAACGTATGGGTCGCGCTGAGGTACGATGGGGCCCACGCGACGATATGGCTTGATGGCTTTATCTTGGATCTTCGTCGTCTTGTTGCTCCTGTTCGATTCGGTTGTTGGTGATTGTGAGTGTGGATATTCGATAACTCTTGCCTCCGACGGTACACAGCATGTCTTCACCGACCTGCTCGAGACAGACTTCGTCCACGTCGACATCACAGGTGACGGAAGGGGGGGAGCCAGTCATGGTTGGGCACCACAGGGCTACAACATAACGAGTGAAGTTTCCCGTGGGGCTTTTGGCGAATCTTTCATGGTAAAAAATGTCATGTCAGACACGATCAAGGACGCTGCGACATTTGGAGGGCCTGGCTCTGCCGGGTTAGACGCCGGCCTACATCTTGTCGTCCGGAATGTGATGCAAGACAACAGGGTTCCGGTAGCCGAGATATCCACAACTGGTCTGCATTACTACTACGGCACTTTCCGAGCCGGTATCAAAACCACCAACGTCGCCGGAACCTGTAGCGCTTTCTTTTGGGTGAGTCTTATCCCTTTGGTGTTTGCCCTGACTGTTTTGGGACTTAATAACTGACTCCTTTTCCTTTTCTCTGCCGTAGTACCAAAATGACACACAAGAAATCGATATCGAGTTTCTCTCTGCCGAATTTGACACGGCGAACAACATATTTCCGGTGAACCTCGTCTTGCAGTCGAAAGATGCCGCCGCAGCCGGCTACGATGCATCAAACACGACAGGCTTGCGCCGCGTCAATCTGCCCTTCAACCCCTCGTCAGCATTCCATGAATACCGCTTCGATTTCCTACAAGACAGGGTATTATTCTACGCAGATGCCGAGCTATTAGCCGAGATGACGGGGGACGGCGTGCCGACTACTGCCGGACACATTCTGCTGTCGCACTGGAGCAACGGGAACCCGGGCTGGTCGCGGGGCCCGCCCACAGCAGACGCCGTCACGACCATTAGCTACGTAAAAGCGTACTTTAACTCGTCGCTCGCGCAACGACAGCAGGATTTCGTGGCAAGGTGTAAAGACCCCACGGGCAAAGGTGCGGTCTGCGCCATACCCGATCGCAACGCTACGTTTTTCTTCAGTAATGGGGATAATTTGACGCCGAATCAGACTGCGTATGGCGATGGGGATGATGATGGGGCTCAGAACGGAGAAGGCGGCGACGGCGACGACAGCACTAGTACTACGATCCCGATTGCGCCAACATGGACCTTTGGGATTGCGCTGTCGCTTATATACTTCCTTTTCCTAACATGAAGGAGAAGAGAAGAGTCGAAAGAAAAATTTAAACATGGGAGGTGAGGTTAGGGAGGTCTGCATATATGATTTGGGAAAATTGGCGTTCCCGGGGGAAACGGTTGCATCATGTGGATCGATTGCGAGGACTACTTAGTTATTTACCCGCTGCGTTGCGCTCTCATTGTCTCTCTTGTTTGATTTTCCATTCTGTATCATTTGCTTTTTAATTCGCTTCTTGGGGCACATTATTATCTGGCGTCAACGCTGCTTATCATAGTACTTGAACCGGCTCACTACTCACATTGAGCTTTTGCTCCTCGGATATACACTATCTTTGATTCCAGATCCTCCCATTTCGCGACTAGGGAAACGGCTAAATAGGATGCCAGAGAAGTGCCGCAGAGAATCTTCTACGTTCGTGTCTACTTTCTACATTGGCGAAAGATTTTTCGCTCTTCACCAGCTTGGCTTCTCTACTAAAGACTACGTATCGACCTCGTTTCCTATCGCACACCTTGTATTCGAAGTCGGGAGTGGTCTCTTACCTGGTGTCGGTTCAAGCGGCATCTCTGTAAATAGGCAAGACATAAACTTTCTTGAGCAAGTTGAAGCGAGCGCGTACGTATGTAGGTAAACTCGTGATACCTACGCCATGCCATGCCATGGTCAGTCAGTCACACAGTTTCTCAACACCTACCATATGTATGTATGATTTACATACACACTCCGAACCTAATTGCTGCCCTCCCTTTCTTTCTTTCTCACTTACGTGCCTGTGGATTGTGGATTGTGGATTTAAGAGGGGGGGGGGGGGCCCCGGTGGAAAA